>BNJT01001063.1_pt1 | contig 25427 bp, 24 predicted proteins | sample 8540491 | NCBI WGS metagenome assembly BNJT01 (sample SAMD00202455, study PRJDB9452) | human saliva metagenome | host: Homo sapiens | reverse complement strand
CTCTGAGAGTTTCGTTGAAGCAGGATCCTTCAGAACTAAAACGGAAAGGAATTCTCAGAGCCCTCTTCGTGATGTTTGCATTCAGCTCACGGTGCTGAACCTTTCTTTGGAGAAGTGATGCAGCAACTTTGAAAGCCTCTTTGGCGAAAGCTGCAAGTGGATATTTGTGGTCCTCTCTGAGGAGTCGTTGGAAGCAGGATACGCTTCTTTGAAACTAAAACAGAAGCATTCTCAGAACCCTCTTCGTGATGTTTGCATTCAACTCACAGTGCGAACCTTTCTTGATGGTTCAGCTTTGAAACACTCTTCTTGTAGAAACTGCAAGTGATGTTGGTCCTCTCTGAGGATTTTCGCTGGAAAGCGGGATAAAGCGTGAGAGAACTAAACAGGAAAGCATTCTCAGAACCTTCTTCGTGATGTCTGCATTCAACTCTCAGTGTGGAACCTTTCTTTGATAGGGTCAGGTTTGAAACTCTTTTTGTAGAACTGCGAGGGATAATTGCACTTCTTTTAGGTCACGTAGTAAAGGAAATAACTTCCTATAGAAAGAGACAGAAGCTTTCTCAGAAAATTCTTGGGATGATTGATGGAACTCACAGGCTGAACATTCCTTACGATGTAGCAGTTTAGAAACACACTTTCTGCAGAATCTGCAGGTGCATATTTGGACCTCTCTGAGGAATTCGTTGGAAACAGGATAATTTCAGCTGACTAAACAGAAGCAGTCTCAAGTCTTCTTTGTGATGTTTGCATTCAAATCCAGAGTTGAACTTTCCTTTCAAAAGTTCACGCTTTGAAACACTCTTTTTGCAGGATCTGCAAGTGGATAGTTTGGACCACTCTGTGTCCTTCGCATTGACGGGTATATCTTCACACGACATCTAACAGAAGCATTCTCAGAAGCTTCTCTGTGATGACTGCATTCAACTCACGGAGTTGAGCCTCCTTTGAGGCACATTTTGAGCTCTCTTTCTGCGTCTGCAGGGGACATTAGACCTCTTTGAGAGATTTTAGCTGGAAACGGAATCATCTTCACATAAAACTATACAGATGCATTCTCAGGAACTTTTTGGTGATGTTTGTATTCAACTCCCAGAGTTGAACTTTCCTTTGGAAAGAGCAGCTATGAAAACACTCTTTTTCTAGAATCTGCAATGGACGTTTGGGAGGCTTTTGTGCTTTGTGGTGAAAAGAAATATCTTTCACCTAAATACTAGACAGAAGCATTCTCAGAAACTGCTTTGTGATGATGCATTCACCTCACAGAGTTGAACATTCCTATTGATGAGCAGTTTGGAAACACTCTTGTTGTGGAATGTGCAGTGGAGATTTGGGCGCTTTGGGGCCTATGGTAGATAAAGGAATAGCTTCATGAAACAGACAGAAGCATTCTCAGAAAATACTTTGTGATGATTGAGATTGAATCACAAGGCTGAACATTCCTCTGGATGGAGCAGGTTTGAGAATACCATCATCGTAGAATCTACAAGTGGATATTTGGACCTCTCTGCAGGATTTCGTTGAGAACGATAACTGCACCTAACCAACGGAAGCATTCTCAGAAACTTCTTGGTGATGTTTGCTATTCAACTCCCAGAGTTGAACCTTCCTTTGATAGTTCAGGTTTGAAACACTCTTTTGTAGGATCTTGCAAGTGGCTATTTGACCACTCGTGGCCTTCGCTTCGAAACGGTATATCTTCGCATAAAATCTAGACAGAAGCCTTCTCAGAAACTTCTCTGTGATGATTGCATTCAACTCCCGAGTTGAACCCTCCTATGGACGAGCAGTGTTCAAACTCTCTTTTTGTGGGATCTGCAAGTGGATATGTGGACCCTCCGCAAGATGTCTCTTTGGAAGCGAGATATCTTCACATAAAACCAAACAGAAGCATTCTCAGAAACTTCTACGATGTTTGTGTTCAACTCCCAGAGTTTCATTCTTTCACACTGGTTCTGAAACATGTTGAGTGTCTGCAAAGTGGACATTGGAGCGCACTTTCAGGCCTGTGGTGGAAAAAGCAATTATGGTCACATAAAACTCGGAAAGCATTGTCAGAAACTTCTTTGTGATGTTGCATTCAACTCACAGAGTTGAAGGTTCCTTTCAACAACAGTTTCAATCACTCTTTCTGTGGAATCTGGCAGTGGACGAGCTTCGACCTCTTTCGAGTTTCGTTGAGCGGGAGAAATCTTCACATAGCTACACAGAAGCATTCTCAGAAACTTTGTTTGTGATGCCCGTGCAACTCAGCACAGTGAACTCTTTCCTTTTCGAGAAAAGCTTTGAAACACTTTTTCCAGAATCTGCAAGTGGACATTTGGGGAGCTTTGAGGCCTGCGTGAGAAGGAATTATCTTTCCAGTAAAAGCTAGATCAGAGGCATTCTCAGAAACTGCTTTGTGATATGTGCATTCAAGTCACAGAGTTGAACATTCCCTCTGACAGAGCAGTTTGGAAACTCTTTTTGTGTAGAATCTGCAAGTGGAGATATGGACGCTGCTGAGGGCCTATGGTAGTAAAAGCAAATAGCTTCATATAAAAGCTAGACAGTAGCATTCTACAGAAAACTCTTGGTGACGACTGAGTTTAACTCACAGAGCTGAACATTCCTTTTGGATGGAGCAGTTTTCGATACACACTATTTTGTAGAATCTGCAAGTGGATATTTGGGCCTCTCTGAGGATTTCGTTGGAAACAGGGATAAAACTGCCAGAACTAAACAGAAGCATTCTCAGAGCCCTCTTCGTGATGTTGCATTCAACTCACAGTGCTGAACCTTTCTTTGATAGTGCAGCTTTTGAAACACTCTTTTGCAGAAACTGCAAGTGGATATTGGTCCTCTCTGAGATTTCGGGTTGGAAAGCGGGATACAACCGCACAGAACTAAAAACAGAAGCATTCTCAGAACCTCTTCTGTGATGTTTGCATTCAACTCACAGATGCTGAACCTTTCTCTGATAGTTCAGCTTTGAAAACACTCTTCTTGTAGAAACTGCAAGTGGATATTTGGATCTCTCTGAGGGGCTAGTTGGAAACAGGATAAACCCACATCAGAACTAGATGGAAGCATTCTCAGAACTCTTCTGTGATGATCTGCATTCAACTCACAGTGTTGAACCTTTCTCTTTGATAGTTCAGGTTGTGAAACACTCTTTTTGTAGAATCTGCAAGTGGGATAATTTGCACTTCTTTTGAGGCCTACTGTGAGTAAAGGAAATAACTTCACTATAAAAACCAGACAGAAGCATTTCTCAGAAAATTCTTTGGGATGATTGAGTTGAACTCACAGAGCTGAACATTCCTTTCAGATGGAGCAGTTTCGAAACACACTTTCTGCAGAATCTGCAAGTGGATATTTGGACCTCTCTGAGGATTTCGATTTGGAAGCGGGATAAACTTTCCCAGCTAACTAAACAGAAGCATTCTCAGAAACTTCTTTGTGATGTTTGCATTCAAACTCACAGAGTTGAACTTTCCTTTCATAGTTCAGCGTTTGAAACACTCTTTTTGTAGAATCTGCAAGTGGATATTTGGACCACTTTGTGGCCTTGCTTTGAAACAGGGTATATCTTCACATCAAACCTAGACAGAAGCATTCTCAGAAAGCTTCTCTGTGATGACTGCATTCAACTCACAGAGTTGAACACTCCTTTGATGGAGCAGTTTTGAAACACTCTTTCTGTGGCATCTGCAAGTGGACATGTGGGACCTCTTTGAAGATTTCGTTGGAAACGGAATCATCTTCACATAAAAAACTAGACAGAAGCATTCTCAGAAACTTCTTTTGGTGATGTTTGTATTCAACTCCCAGAGTTGAACTTTCCTTTGAAAGAGCAGCTATGAAACACTCTTTTTCTAGAATCTGCAAGTGGATATTTGGATAGCTTTGAGGATTTCGTGTGGAAACAGGAAATATCTTCACATAAAATCTAGACAGAAGCATTCTCAGAAACTGCTTTGTGATGTTTGCATTCAAGTCACAGAGTTGAACATTCCCTATTGATAGAGCAGGTTTGAAACACTCTTTTTGTAGTATCTGGAAGTGGACATTTGGGACGCTTTTGAGGCCTATGGTGAGAAAAGGGAAATATCTTCCCATAACAACTAGACAGAAGCATTCTCAGAAACTTGTTTGTGATGTGTGTACTCAACTAACAGAGTTGAACCTTTCTTTTGATAGAGCAGTTTTGAAACACTCTTTTTGTAGAATCTGCAAGTGGATATTTGGATAGCTTTGAGGATTTCGTTGGAAAGCAGGGATATCTTCATATAAAATCTAGACAGAAGCATTCTCAGAAACTTCTTTGTGATGTTTGCATTCAAGTCACAGAGTTGAACATTCCCTTTCATAGAGCAGGTTTGAAACACTCTTTTTTTGTAGTATCTGGAAGTGGACATTTGGAGCGCTTTCAGGCCTATGGTGAAAAAGGAAATATCTTCCCATAAAAACTAGACAGAAGCATTCTCAGAAACTTCTTTGTGATGATGTGTCACTCAACTAACAGAGTTGAACCTTTCTTTTGATAGAGCAGTTTTTGAAACACTCTTTTTGTGGAATCTGCAAGTGGATATTTGGACTAGCTTTGAGGATTTCGTTGGAAAGCGGGATTATCTTCATATAAAAATCTAGACAGAAGCATTCTCAGAAACTTCTTTGTGATGTTTGCATTCAAGTCACAGAGTTGAACATTCCCTTTTCATAGAGCAGGTTTTGAAACACTCTTTTTGTAGTATCTGGAAGTGGACATTTGGGCGCTTTCAGGCCTATGGTGGAAAAAGGAAATATCTTCCCATAAAAACTAGACAGAAGCATTCTCAGAAACTTGTTTGTGATGATGTGCACTCAACTAACAGAGTTGAACCTTTTCTTTTGACAGAGCAGTTTTGAAACACTCTTTTCTGTGGAATCTGCAAGTGGATATTTGGACTAGCTTTGAGGATTTCGTTGGAAAGCAGGGATTATCTTCATAAAAAGCTAGACAGAAGCATTCTCAGAAACTTCTTTGTGATGTTTGCATTCAAGTCACAGAGTTGAACATTCCCTTTCATAGAGCAGGTTTGAAACACTCTTTTTGTAGTATCTGGAAGTGGACATTTGGGAGCGCTTTGAGGCCTATGGTGGAAAAAGGAAATATCTTCCCATAAAAACTAGACAGAAGCATTCTCAGAAACTTCTTTGTGATGATTGCACTCAACTAACAGAGTTGAACATTCCTTTTGATAGAGCAGTTTGAAACACTCTTTTTGTAGAATCTGCAAGTGGAGATTTGGACCGCTTTGAGGCCTATGGTGGTAAAGGAAATATCTTCATATAAAAACTAGACAGTAGCATTCTCAGAAAACTTCTTTGTGACGATGAGTTTAACTCAGAGAGCTGAACATTCCTTTATGATGGAGCAGTTTTCGAAAACACTACTTTTTGTAGAATCTGCAAGTGGATATTTGGACCTCTCTGAGGATTTCGTTGGAAACGGGATAAAACTTCACAGAACTAGAAACAGAAGCATTCTCAGAACTTCTTTGTGATGTTTGCATTCAACTCACAGTGCTGAACCTTTTCTTTGATAGTGCAGCTTTGAAACACTCTTTTTGTAGAAATCTGCAAGTGGATATTTGGTCCTCTGAGGATTTCGTTGGAAAGCAGGGATAAACCGCACAGAACTAAAACAGAAGCATTCTCAGAACCCTCTTCGTGATGTTTGCATTCAGCTCACAGTGCTGAACCTTTCTTTGATGAGTTCAGCTTTGAAACACTCTTCTTGTAGAAACTGCAAGTGGATATTTGGTCCTCTCTGAGGATTTCGTTGGAAACGGGATAAACCGCACAGAACTAAACAGAAGCATTCTCAGAACCTTGCTCGTGATGTCTGCATTCAACTCACAGTGTGGAACCTTTCTTTGATAGTTCAGGTTTGAAACACTCTTTTTGTAGAAACTGCAAGGGGATAATTGCACTTCTTTGAGGCCTACCGTGAGTAAAGGAAATAACTTCCTAGAAAGAAGACAGAAGCTTTCTCAGAAAAATTCTTTTGGGATGATTGAGTGGAACTCACAGAGCTGAACATTCCTTGCGATGTAGCAGTTTAGAAACACACTTTCTGCAGAATCTGCAAGTGCATATTTGGACCTCTCTGAGGAATTCGTTGGAAACGGGATAATTTCAGCTGACTAAACAGAAAGCAGTCTCAGAATCTTCTTTGTGATGTTTGCATTCAAATCCAGAGTTGAACTTTTCCTTTCAAAGTTCACGTTTGAAACACTCTTTTTGCAGGATCTACAAGTGGATATTTGGACCACTCTGTGTCCTTCGTTGAAAACGAGGTATATCTTACATGACATCTAGACAGAAGCATTCTCAGAAGCTTCTCTGTGATGACTGCATTCAACTCACGGAGTTGAACACTCCTTTGAGAGCGCAGTTTTGAAACTCTCCTTTCTGTGGCATCTGCAAGGGGACATGTAGACCTCTTTGAAGATTTCGTTGGAAACGGAATCATCTTCACATAAAAACTATACAGATGCATTCTCAGGAACTTTTTGGTGATGTTTGTATTCAACTCCCAGAGTTGAACTTTCCTTTGGAAAGAGCAGCTATGAAACACTCTTTTTCTAGAATCTGCAAGTGGACGTTTGGAGGGCTTTGTGGTTTGTGGTGGAAAAGGAAATATCTTCACCTAAATACTAGATAGAAGCATTCTCAGAAACTGCTTTGTGATGATTGCATTCACCTCACAGAGTTGAACATTCCTATTGATAGAGCAGTTTGGAAACACTCTTGTTGTGGAATGTGCAAGTGGAGATTTGGAGCGCTTTGAGGCCTATGGTAGTAAAGGGAATAGCTTCATAGAAAAAACTAGACAGAAAGCATTCTCAGAAAATACTTTGTGATGATTGAGTTTAAATCACAGAGCTGAACATTCCTTTGGATGGAGCAGGTTTGAGACACACTTTTTGTAGAATCTACAAGTGGATATTTGGACCTCTCTGAGGATTTCGTTGGAAACGGGATAACTGCACCTAACTAAACGGAAGCATTCTCAGAAACTTCTTGGTGATGTTTGCATTCAAATCCCAGAGTTGAACCTTCCTTTGATAGTTCAGGTTTGAAACACTCTTTTTGTAGGATCTGCAAGTGGATATTTGGACCACTCTGTGGCCTTCGTCGAAAACGGGTATATCTTCGCATAAAAATCTAGACAGAAGCCTTCTCAGAAACTTCTCTGTGATGATTGCATTCAACTCACAGAGTTGAACCCTCCTATGGATAGAGCAGTGTTTGAAACTCTCTTTTTGTGGAATCTGCAAGTGGATATGTGGACCTCTCTGAAGATGTCTTTGGAAACGGGAATATCTTCACATAAAAAAACTAAACAGAAGCATTCTCAGAAACTTCTTTGTGATGTTTGTGTTCAACTCACAGAGTTTAACATTGCTTTTCATAGAGCAGTTCTGAAACATGCTTTTTGTAGTATCTGCAAGTGGACATTTGAGCGCTTTTCAGGCCTGTGGTGGAAAAGCGAAATTATCGTCACATAAAAAACTGGAGAGAAGCATTGTCAGAAACTTCTTTGTGATGATTGCATTCAACTCACAGAGTTGAAGATTCCTTTTCAAACAGCAGTTTTCGAAACACTCTTTTCTGTGGAATCTGCAAGTGGATATTTTCGACCTCTTTGAAGATTTCGTGGAAACGGGATAATCTTCACAGAAAAAGCTAAACAGAAGCATTCTCAGAAACTTCTTTGGGATGTTTGCATTCAACTCACAGAGTTGAACTTTCCTTTTGATAGAGCAGCTTTTGAAACACTCTTTTTCTAGAATCTGCAAGTGGATATTTGGAGAGCTTTGAGGCCTGTGTTGGAAAAGGAAATATCTTCCCATAAAAAGCTAGATAGAAGCATTCTCAGAAACTACTTTGTGATGATTGCATTCAAGTCACAGAGTTGAACATTCCTTTGACAGAGCAGTTTGGAAACACTCTTTGTGTAGAATCTGCAAGTGGAGATATGGACCGCTTTGAGGCCTATGGTAGTAAAGGAAATAGCTTCATATAAAAAGCTAGACAGTAGCATTCTACAGAAAACTCTTGGTGACGACTGAGTTTAACTCACAGAGCTGAACATTCCTTTGGATGGAGCAGTTTTCGAAACACACTATTTGTAGAATCTGCAAGTGGATATTTGGGCCTCTCTGAGGATTTCGTTGGAAACGGGATAAAACGCACAGAACTAAAACAGAAGCATTCTCAGAGCCCTTCTTCGTGATGTTTGCATTCAACTCACAGTGCTGAACCTTTCTTTGATAGTGCAGCTTTGAAACACTCTTTTTGTAGAAACTGCAAGTGGATATTTGGTCCTCTCTGAGGATTTCGTTGGAAACGGGATAAACCGCACAGAACTAAAAACAGAAGCATTCTCAGAACCCTCTTCGTGATGTTTGCATTCAACTCACAGTGCTGAACCTTTCTTTGATAGTTCAGCTTTGAAACACTCTTCTTGTAGAAACTGCAAGTGGATATTTGGTCCTCTCTGAGGATTTCGTTGGAAACAGGGATAAACCGCACAGAACTAAACAGAAGCATTCTCAGAACCTTCTTCGTGATGTCTGCATTCAACTCACAGTGTGGAACCTTTCTTTGATAGTTCAGGTTTGAAACACTCTTTTTGTAGAAACTGCAAGGGGATAATTGCACTTCTTTGAGGCCTACCGTAGTAAAGGAAATAACTTCCTATAAAAAGAAGACAGAAGCTTTCTCAGAAAATTCTTTGGGATGATTGAGTTGAACTCACAGAGCTGAACATTCCTTGCGATGTAGCAGTTTAGAAACACACTTTCTGCAGAATCTGCAAGTGCATATTTGGACCTCTCTGAGGAATTCGTTGGAAACAGGGATAATTTCAGCTGACTAAACAGAAGCAGTCTCAGAATCTTCTTTGTGATGTTTGCATTCAAATCCCAGAGTTGAACTTTCCTTTTCAAAGTTCACGTTTGAAACACTCTTTTTGCAGGATCTACAAGTGGATATTTGGACCACTCTGTGTCCTTCGTTTCGAAACGGGTATATCTTCACATGACATCTAGACAGAAGCATTCTCAGAAAGCTTCTCTGTGATGACTGCATTCAACTCACAGAGTTGAACACTCCTTTGAGAGAGCAGTTTTGAAACTCTCTTTCTGTGGCATCTGCAAGTGGACATTTGGACCTCTTTGAAGATTTCGTTGGAAACGGGAATCATCTTCACATAAAAACTATACAGAAGCATTCTCAGAAACTTCTTTTGTGATGTTTGTATTCAACTCACAGAGTTGAACTTTCCTTTTGAAAGAGCAGCTTTTGAAACACTCTTTTTCTAGAATCTGCAAGTGGATATTTGGAGAGCTTTGAGGATTTCGTTGGAAAAGGAAATATCTTCACATAAAATACTAGACAGAAGCATTCTCAGAAACTGCTTTGTGATGATTTGCATTCAACTCACAGAGTTGAACATTCCTTTCATAGAGCAGGTTTGAAACACTCTTTTTGTAGATATCTGCAAGTGGACATTTGGAGCGCTTTGAGGCCCTATGGTGATAAAGGGAAATATCTTCCCATAAAAACTAGACAGAAGCATTCTCAGAAAACTTCTTTGTGATGATGTGACTCAACTCACAGAGTTGAACATTCCTTTTGACAGAGCAGTTTTGAAACACTCTTTTTGTAGAATCTGCAAGTGGATATTTGGACAGCTTTGAGGATTTCGTTGGAAACGGGAATATCTTCATATAAAATCTAGACAGAAGCATTCTCAGAAACTTCTTTGTGATGTTTGCATTCAAGTCACAGAGTTGAACATTCCCTTTCATAGAGCAGGTTTGAAACACTCTTTTTGTAGTATCTGGAAGTGGACATTTGGAGCGCTTTGAGGCCTATCGGTGAAAAAGGGAAATATCTTCCCATAAAAACTAGACAGAAGCATTCTCAGAAACTTCTTTGTGATGATGTGCATTCAACTAACAGAGTTGAACCTTTCTATTGATAGAGCAGTTTTGAAACACTCTTTTTGTGGAATCTGCAAGTGGATATTTGGATAGCTTTGAGGATTTCGTTGGAAACGGGAATATCTTCACATAAAAACTAGACAGAAGCATTCTCAGAAACTTCTTTGTGATGTTTGCATTCAAGTCACAGAGTTTGAACATTTGCCCTTTTCATAGAGCAGTTTTGAAACACTCTTTTTGTAGTATCTGCAAGTGGACATTTGGAGCGCTTTCAGGCCTGTGGTGGAAAAAGGAAATATCTTCACATAAAAACTAGACAGAAGCATTCTCAGAAACTTCTTTGTGATGATGTGCATTCAACTAACAGAGTTGAACCTTTCTTTTGATAGAGCAGTTTTGAAACACTCTTTTCTGTGGAATCTGCAAGTGGATATTTGGATAGCTTTGAAGGATTTCGTTGGAAACGGGATATCTTCATATAAAAAGCTAGACAGAAGCATTCTCAGAAACTTCTTTGTGATGTTTGCATTCAACTCACAGAGTTGAACATTTCCCTTTCGATAGAGCAGCTTTTGAAACACTCTTTTTGTAGAATCTGCAAGTGGACATTTGGAGAGCTTTGAGGCCTATGGTGAAAAAGGAAATATCTTCCCATAAAAAAACTAGACAGAAGCATTCTCAGAAACTACTTTGTGATGTGTGCATTCAACTCACAGAGTTGAACATTCCTTTTGATAGAGCAGTTTTGGAAACACTCTTTTTGTAGAATCTGCAAGTGGAGATTTGGACAGCTTTGAGGGCCTATGGTAGTAAAAGGAAATATCTTCATATAAAAAAAGCTAGACAGAAGCATTCTCAGAAAACTCTTTGTGATGTCTGTATTCAACTCACAGAGTTGAACATTCCTTTGGATGGAGCAGTTTTGAAACACTCTATTTTGTAGAATCTGCAAGTGGATATTTGGGCCTCTCTGAGGATTTCGTTGGAAACAGGGATAAAATCTTCACAGAACTAGAAACAGAAGCATTCTCAGAAACTTCTTCGTGATGTTTGCATTCAACTCACAGAGTTGAACCTTTCTTTTGATAGTGCAGCTTTTGAAACACTCTTTTTTGTAGAAATCTGCAAGTGGATATTTGGATCCTCTCTGAGGATTTCGTTGGAAACAGGGATATATCTTCACATGAACTAGAAACAGAAGCATTCTCAGAAACCCTCTTTCGTGATGTTTGCATTCAACTCACAGAGTTGAACCTTTCTTTTGATAGAGTCAGCTTTTGAAACACTCTTCTTGTAGAAACTGCAAGTGGATATTTGGATCCTCTTGAGGATTTCGTTGGAAACGGGATAAACTCGCATAGAAACTAAACAGAAGCATTCTCAGAAACCTTCTTTCGTGATGTCTGCATTCAACTCACAGAGTGGAACCTTTCTTTTGATAGTTCAGGTTTGAAACACTCTTTTTGTAGAAACTGCAAGGGGATAATTGCACTTCTTTGAGGCCTACCGTAGTAAAAGGAAATAACTTCCTATAGAAAAGAAGACAGAAGCTTTCTCAGAAAATTCTTTGGGATGATTGAGTTGAACTCACAGAGCTGAACATTCCTTTGCGATGTAGCAGTTTAGAAACACACTTTCTGCAGAATCTGCAAGTGCATATTTGGACCTCTCTGAGGAATTCGTTGGAAACGGGATAATTTCAGCTGACTAAACAGAAGCAGTCTCAGAATCTTCTTTGTGATGTTTGCATTCAAATCCCAGAGTTGAACTTTCCTTTCAAAGTTCACGTTTGAAACACTCTTTTTGCAGGATCTACAAGTGGATATTTGGACCACTCTGTGTCCTTCGCTCAAACGGGTATATCTTCACATGACATCTAGACAGAAGCATTCTCAGAAGCTTCTCTGTGATGACTGCATTCAACTCACGGAGTTGAACACTCCTTTGAGAGCGCAGTTTTGAAACTCTCTTTCTGTGGCATCTGCAAGGGGACATGTAGACCTCTTTGAAGATTTCGTTGGAAACGGAATCATCTTCACATAAAAACTATACAGATGCATTCTCAGGAACTTTTTTGGTGATGTTTGTATTCAACTCCCAGAGTTGAACTTTCCTTTGAAAGAGCAGCTATGAAACACTCTTTTTCTAGAATCTGCAAGTGGACGTTTGGAGGGCTTTGTGGTTTTGTGGTGGAAAAAGGAAATATCTTCACCTAAAATACTAGATAGAAGCATTCTCAGAAACTGCTTTGTGATGATTGCATTCACCTCACAGAGTTGAACATTCCTATTGATAGAGCAGTTTTGGAAACACTCTTGTTGTGGAATGTGCAAGTGGAGATTTGGAGCGCTTTTGAGGCCTATGGTAGTAAAGGGAATAGCTTCATAGAAAAAAACTAGACAGAAGCATTCTCAGAAAATACTTTGTGATGATTGAGTTTAAACTCACAGAGCTGAACATTCCTTTGATGGAGCAGGTTTGAGACACACTTTTTGTAGAATCTGCAAGTGGATATTTGGACCTCTCTGAGGATTTCGTTGGAAACGGGATAACTTCACCATAACTAGACGGAAGCATTCTCAGAAACTTCTTTGTGATGTTTGCATTCAAACTCACAGAGTTGAACCTTTCCTTTTGATAGAGTCAGGTTTTGAAACACTCTTTTTGTAGGATCTGCAAGTGGATATTTGGACCAGCTTTGAGGCCTTCGTTGAAAAGCGGGTATATCTTCACATAAAAATCTAGACAGAAGCATTCTCAGAAACTTCTCTGTGATGATTGCATTCAACTCACAGAGTTGAACCCTTCCTATTGATAGAGCAGTTTTGAAACACTCTTTTTGTAGAATCTGCAAGTGGATATTTGGACGCTTTCGAGGTCTATGTTGAAAACAGGGAATATCTTCACATAAAAAAACTAGACAGAAGCATTCTCAGAAACTTCTTTGTGATGTTTGTGTTCAACTCACAGAGTTTGAACGTTTCTTTTCATAGAGCAGTTCTGAAAACACTCTTTTGTAGTGATCTGCAAGTGGACATTTGGAGCGCTTTGAGGCCTGTGGTGGAAAAAGGAAATATCTTCACATAAAAACTAGACAGAAGCATTCTCAGAAACTTCTTTGTGATGATTTGCATTCAACTCACAGAGTTGAAGGTTCCTTTTCAAACAGCAGTTTCAATCACTCTTTTCTGTGGAATCTGCAAGTGGATATTTGGACCTCTCTGAGGATTTCGTTGAAAACGGGATATAACGTCACAGAACTAAAAACAGAAGCATTCTCAGAGCCCTCTTCGTGATGTTTTGCATTCAACTCACAGTGCTGAACCTTTCCTTTTGATAGTGCAGCTTTGAAACACTCTTTTTGTAGAAATCTGCAAGTGGATGTTTGGTCCTCTCTGAGGATTTCGTTGGAAACGGGATAAACCGCACAGAACTAAAAACAGAAGCATTCTCAGAACCCTCTTCGTGATGTTTGCATTCAACTCACAGTGCTGAACCTTTCTTTGATAGTTCAGCTTTGAAACACTCTTCTTGTAGAAACTGCAAGTGGATATTTGGTCCTCTCTGAGGATTTCGTTGGAAACGGGATAAACCGCACAGAACTAAACAGAAGCATTCTCAGAAACCTTCTTCGTGATGTCTGCATTCAACTCACAGTGTGGAACCTTTCTTTGATAGTTCAGGTTTGAAACACTCTTTTTGTAGAAACTGCAAGGGGATAATTGCACTTCTTTGAGGCCTACCGTAGTAAAGGAAATAACTTCCTATAGAAAGAAGACAGAAGCTTTCTCAGAAAATTCTTTGGGATGATTGAGTGGAACTCACAGAGCTGAACATTCCTTTGCGATGTAGCAGTTTTAGAAACACACTTTCTGCAGAATCTGCAAGTGCATATTTGGACCTCTCTGAGGAATTTCGTTGGAAACAGGGATAATTTCAGCTGACTAAACAGAAGCAGTCTCAGAATCTTCTTTGTGATGTTTGCATTCAAACTCACAGAGTTGAACTTTCCTTTCAAAGTTCACGTTTTGAAACACTCTTTTTGCAGGATCTGCAAGTGGATATTTGGACCACTCTGTGTCCTTCGTTGAAAACAGGGTATATCTTCACATGACATCTAGACAGAAGCATTCTCAGAAAGCTTCTCTGTGATGACTGCATTCAACTCACAGAGTTGAACACTCCTTTTGAGGCGCAGTTTTGAAACTCTCTTTCTGTGGCATCTGCAAGTGGACATGTGGACCTCTTTGAAGATTTCGTTGGAAACGGGAATCATCTTCACATAAAAACTATACAGATGCATTCTCAGAAACTTCTTTTGTGATGTTTGTATTCAACTCACAGAGTTGAACTTTCCTTTTGAAGAGCAGCTTTTGAAACACTCTTTTTCTAGAATCTGCAAGTGGACATTTGGAGAGCTTTGAGGGTTTGTGGTGGAAAACGGGAAATATCTTCACATAAAAACTAGACAGAAGCATTCTCAGAAACTTCTTTGTGATGTTTGCATTCAACTCACAGAGTTGAACATTCCTATCATAGAGCAGGTTTGAAACACTCTTTTTGTAGTATCTGGAAGTGGACATTTGGAGCGCTTTGAGGCCTATGGTGAAAAAGGGAAATATCTTCCCATAAAAAAACTAGACAGAAGCATTCTCAGAAACTTGTTTGTGATGTGTGACTCAACTAACAGAGTTGAACCTTTCTTTTTGATAGAGCAGTTTTGAAACACTCTTTTTTTGTAGAATCTGCAAGTGGATATTTGGATAGCTTTGAGGATTTCGTTGGAAAGCGGGATATACTTCATATAAAATCTAGACAGAAGCATTCTCAGAAACTTCTTTGTGATGTTTGCATTCAAAGTCACAGAGTTGAACATTCCCTTTTCATAGAGCAGGTTTGAAACACTCTTTTTGTAGGATCTGCAAGTGGACTATTTGGACCGCTCTGTAGGCCTTCGTTGAAAACAGGAAATATCTTCACATAAAAATCTAGACAGAAGCATTCTCAGAAACTTCTCTGTGATGATGTGCATTCAACTCACAGAGTTGAACCCTTTCCTATTGATAGAGCAGTTTTGAAACACTCTTTTTGTGGAATCTGCAAGTGGATATTTGGACCTCTCGAAGATTTCGTTTGGAAAGCGGGAATATCTTCACATAAAAAAAGCTAGACAGAAGCATTCTCAGAAACTTCTTTGTGATGTTTGTATTCAACTCACAGAGTTTGAACGTTGCCCTTTTCATAGAGCAGTTCTGAAACACTGCTTTTTGTAGTATCTGCAAGTGGACATTTGGAGCGCTTTCAGGCCTGTGGTGGAAAAAGGAAATATCTTCACATAAAAAAACTAGACAGAAGCATTCTCAGAAACTTCTTTGTGATGATTGCATTCAACTCACAGAGTTGAAGCTTTCCTTTTCATAGAGCAGTTTTCGAAACACTCTTTTCTGTGGAATCTGCAAGTGGATATTTGGGCCTCTCTGAGGATTTCGTTGGAAACGGGATAAAAGCGCACAGAACTAAAACAGAAGCATTCTCAGAGCCCTCTTCGTGATGTTTGCATTCAACTCACAGTGCTGAACCTTTCTTTTGATAGTGCAGCTTTGAAACACTCTTTTTGTAGAAACTGCAAGTGGATGTTTGGTCCTCTCTGAGGATTTCGTTGGAAACAGGGATAAACCGCACAGAACTAAAACAGAAGCATTCTCAGAACCCTCTTCGTGATGTTTGCATTCAACTCACAGTGCTGAACCTTTCTTTTGATAGTTCAGCTTTTGAAACACTCTTCTTGTAGAAACTGCAAGTGGATATTTGGTCCTCTCTGAGGATTTCGTTGGAAACGGGATAAACCGCACAGAACTAAACAGAAGCATTCTCAGAACCTTCTTCGTGATGTCTGCATTCAACTCACAGTGTGGAACCTTTCTTTGATAGTTCAGGTTTGAAACACTCTTTTTGTAGAAACTGCAAGGGATAATTGCACTTCTTTGAGGCCTACCGTAGTAAAGGAAATAACTTCCTATAGAAAGAAGACAGAAGCTTTCTCAGAAAATTCTTTGGGATGATTGAGTGGAACTCACAGAGCTGAACATTCCTTGTGATGTAGCAGTTTAGAAACACACTTTCTGCAGAATCTGCAAGTGCATATTTGGACCTCTCTGAGGAATTCGTTGGAAACGGGATAATTTCAGCTGACTAAACAGAAGCAGTCTCAGAATCTTCTTTGTGATGTTTGCATTCAAATCCCAGAGTTGAACTTTCCTTTCAAAGTTCACGTTTGAAACACTCTTTTTGCAGGATCTACAAGTGGATATTTGGACCACTCTGTGTCCTTCGTTCGAAAACGGGTATATCTTCACATGACATCTAGACAGAAGCATTCTCAGAAAGCTTCTCTGTGATGACTGCATTCAACTCACGGAGTTGAACACTCCTTTTGAGAGCGCAGTTTTGAAACCCTCTTTCTGTGGCATCTGCAAGGGGACATGTAGACCTCTTTGAAGATTTCGTTGGAAACGGAATCATCTTCACATAAAAACTATACAGATGCATTCTCAGGAAACTTCTTTTGGTGATGTTTGTATTCAACTCCCAGAGTTGAACTTTCCTTTTGAAAGAGCAGCTATGAAACACTCTTTTTCTAGAATCTGCAAGTGGACGTTTGGAGGGCTTTTGAGGTTTGTGGTGGAAAAGGAAATATCTTCACCTAAAATACTAGACAGAAGCATTCTCAGAAACTGCTTTGTGATGATTGCATTCAACTCACAGAGTTGAACATTCCCTATTGATAGAGCAGTTTTGGAAACACTCTTGTTGTGGAATCTGCAAGTGGAGATTTGGAGCGCTTTGAGGCCTATGGTAGTAAAAGGGAAATATCTTCATAGAAAAACTAGACAGAAGCATTCTCAGAAAACTACTTTGTGATGATTGAGTTTCAAATCACAGAGCTGAACATTCCTTTTGATAGAGCAGGTTTTGAAACACACTTTTTGTAGAATCTGCAAGTGGATATTTGGACCGCTCTGAGGATTTCGTTGGAAACGGGAATATCTTCACATAAACTAGACAGAAGCATTCTCAGAAACTTCTTTGGTGATGTTTGCATTCAAACTCACAGAGTTGAACCTTCCTTTGATAGAGCAGGTTTGAAACACTCTTTTCTGTAGGATCTGCAAGTGGATATTTGGACCACTCTGTAGGCCTTTCGTTGAAAACGGGAATATCTTCGCATAAAAATCTAGACAGAAGCATTCTCAGAAACTTCTTTGTGATGATTGCATTCAACTCACAGAGTTGAACCTTCCCTTTTGATAGAGCAGTTTTGAAACACTCTTTTTGTAGAATCTGCAAGTGGATATTTGGACAGCTTTGAAGATTTCGTTTGGAAACGGGAATATCTTCACATAAAAACTAGACAGAAGCATTCTCAGAAACTTCTCTGTGATGTTTGTGTTCAACTCCCAGAGTTTCACGTTGCTTTTCATAGAGTAGTTCTGAAACATGCTTTTTGTAGTGTCTGCAAGTGGACATTTGGAGCGCTTTTCAGGCCTGTGGTGGAAAAACGAAATTATGGTCACATAAAAAAACTGGAGAGAAGCATTGTCAGAAACTTCTTTGTGATGATTGCATTCAACTCACAGAGTTGAAGGTTCCTTTTTCAAACAGCAGTTTCCAATCACTCTTTCTGTGGAATCTGCAAGTGGATATTTGGGCCTCTCTGAGGATTTCGTTGGAAACGGGATAAAACGCACAGAACTAAAAACAGAAGAATTCTCAGAGCCCTCTTCGTGATGTTTGCATTCAACTCACAGTGCTGAACCTTTCTTTGATAGTGCAGCTTTTGAAACACTCTTTTGTAGAAACTGCAAGTGGATGTTTGGTCCTCTGAGGATTTCGTTGGAAACGGGATAAACCGCACAGAACTAAAAACAGAAGCATTCTCAGAACCCTCTTCGTGATGTTTGCATTCAACTCACAGTGCTGAACCTTTCTTTGATAGTTCAGCTTTGAAACACTCTTCTTGTAGAAACTGCAAGTGGATATTTGGTCCTCTCTGAGGATTTCGTTGGAAACGGGATAAACCGCACAGAACTAAACAGAAGCATTCTCAGAACCTTCTTCGTGATGTCTGCATTCAACTCACAGTGTGGAACCTTTCTTTGATAGTTCAGGTTTGAAACACTCTTTTTGTAGAAACTGCAAGGGATAATTGCACTTCTTTGAGGCCTCACCGTAGTAAAGGAAATAACTTCCTATAGAAAGAAGACAGAAGCTTTCTCAGAAAAATTCTTTTGGGATGATTGAGTGGAACTCACAGAGCTGAACATTCCTTTGCGATGTAGCAGTTTAGAAACACACTTTCTGCAGAATCTGCAAGTGCATATTTGGACCTCTCTGAGGAATTCGTTGGAAACGGGATAATTTCAGCTGACTAAACAGAAGCAGTCTCAGAATCTTCTTTGTGATGTTTGCATTCAAATCCCAGAGTTGAACTTTCCTTTCAAAGTTCACGTTTGAAACACTCTTTTTGCAGGATCTACAAGTGGATATTTGGACCACTCTGTGTCCTTCGCTCGAAACGGGTATATCTTCACACGACATCTAGACAGAAGCATTCTCAGAAGCTTCTCTGTGATGACTGCATTCAACTCACGGAGTTGAACACTCCTTTTGAGAGCGCAGTTTTGAAACCTCTTTCTGTGGCATCTGCAAGGGGACATGTAGACCTCTTTGAAGATTTCGTTGGAAACGGAATCATCTTCACATAAAAACTATACAGATGCATTCTCAGGAAACTTTTTTGGTGATGTTTGTATTCAACTCCCAGAGTTGAACTTTCCTTTTGAAAGAGCAGCTATGAAACACTCTTTTTCTAGAATCTGCAAGTGGACGTTTGGAGGGCTTTGTAGGTTTGTGGTGGAAAAGGAAATATCTTCACCTAAAATACTAGACAGAAGCATTCTCAGAAACTGCTTTGTGATGATTTGCATTCAACTCACAGAGTTGAACATTCCTATTGATAGAGCAGTTTGGAAACACTCTTTTGTAGAATGTGCAAGTGGAGATTTGGAGCGCTTTTGAGGCCTATGGTAGTAAAAGGGAAATAGCTTCATAGAAAAAAACTAGACAGAAGCATTCTCAGAAAACTACTTTTGTGATGATTGAGTTTCAACTCACAGAGCTGAACATTCCTTTTGATGGAGCAGTTTTGAGACACACTTTTTGTAGAATCTGCAAGTGGATATTTGGACGCTCTTGAGGATTTCGTTGGAAACGGGATATCTTCACATAAAATCTAGACAGAAGCATTCTCAGAAACTTCTTTGGTGATGTTTGCATTCAAAGTCACAGAGTTGAACCTTCCCTTTGATAGAGTCAGGTTTGAAACACTCTTTTTGTAGGATCTGCAAGTGGACATTTGGACCACTTTGTAGGCCTTCGTTGAAAACGGAAATATCTTCGCATAAAAATCTAGACAGAAGCATTCTCAGAAACTTCTTTGTGATGATGTGCACTCAACTCACAGAGTTGAACCCTTCCTTTTGATAGAGCAGTGTTTGAAACACTCTTTTTGTGGAATCTGCAAGTGGATATGTGGACAGCTTTCGAAGATTTCGTTTGGAAACGGGAATATCTTCACATAAAAACTAAACAGAAGCATTCTCAGAAACTTCTCTGTGATGTTTGTGTTCAACTCCCAGAGTTTAACGTTGCTTTTCATAGAGTAGTTCTGAAACATGCTTTTTCGTAGTGTCTGCAAGTGGACATTTGAGCGCTTTTCAGGCCTGTGGTGGAAAAAGCGAAATATCTTCACATAAAAACTAGAGAGAAGCATTGTCAGAAACTTCTTTGTGATGATTGCATTCAACTCACAGAGTTGAAGGTTCCTTTTTCAAACAGCAGTTTTCGAAATCACTCTTTCTGTGGAATCTGCAAGTGGATATTTGGGCCTCTGAGGATTTCGTTGGAAACGGGATAAAACGCACAGAACTAAAACAGAAGAATTCTCAGAGCCCTCTTCGTGATGTTTGCATTCAACTCACAGTGCTGAACCTTTCTTTGATAGTGCAGCTTTGAAACACTCTTTTTGTAGAAACTGCAAGTGGATGTTTGGTCCTTCTGAGGATTTCGTTGGAAACGGGATAAACCGCACAGAACTAAAAACAGAAGCATTCTCAGAACCCTCTTCGTGATGTTTGCATTCAACTCACAGTGCTGAACCTTTCTTTGATAGTTCAGCTTTTGAAACACTCTTCTTGTAGAAACTGCAAGTGGATATTTGGTCCTCTGAGGATTTCGTTGGAAACGGGATAAACCGCACAGAACTAAACAGAAGCATTCTCAGAACCTTCTTCGTGATGTCTGCATTCAACTCACAGTGTGGAACCTTTCTTTGATAGTTCAGGTTTGAAACACTCTTTTTGTAGAAACTGCAAGGGATAATTGCACTTCTTTGAGGCTCACCGTAGTAAAAGGAAATAACTTCCCTATAGAAAGAAGACAGAAGCTTTCTCAGAAAAATTCTTTGGGATGATTGAGTGGAACTCACAGAGCTGAACATTCCTTGTGATGTAGCAGTTTAGAAACACACTTTCTGCAGAATCTGCAAGTGCATATTTGGACCCTCTGAGGAATTCGTTGGAAACGGGATAATTTCAGCTGACTAAACAGAAGCAGTCTCAGAATCTTCTTTGTGATGTTTGCATTCAAATCCCAGAGTTGAACTTTCCTTTCAAAGTTCACGTTTGAAACACTCTTTTTGCAGGATCTACAAGTGGATATTTGGACCACTCTGTGTCCTTCGCTCGAAAACGGGTATATCTTCACACGACATCTAGACAGAAGCATTCTCAGAAGCTTCTCTGTGATGATCTGCATTCAACTCACGGAGTTGAACACTCCTTTGAGAGCGCAGTTTTGAAACTCTCTTTCTGTGGCATCTGCAAGGGGACATGTAGACCTCTTTGAAGATTTCATGGAAACGGAATCATCTTCACATAAAAACTATACAGATGCATTCTCAGGAACTTTTTGGTGATGTTTGTATTCAACTCCCAGAGTTGAACTTTCCTTTGGAAAGAGCAGCTATGAAACACTCTTTTTTTCTAGAATCTGCAAGTGGACGTTTGAGGGCTTTGTGGTTTGTGGTGGAAAAGGAAATATCTTCACCTAAAATACTAGATAGAAGCATTCTCAGAAACTGCTTTTGTGATGATTGCATTCATCTCACAGAGTTGAACATTCCTATTGATAGAGCAGTTTGGAAACACTCTGTTGTGGAATGTGCAAGTGGAGATTTGGAGCGCTTTTGAGGCCTATGGTAGTAAAGGAATAGCTTCATAGAAAAACTAGACAGAAGCATTCTCAGAAAATACTTTTGTGATGATTGAGTTTAAATCACAGAGCTGACCATTCCTTTGATGGAGCAGGTTTGAGATACACTTTTTGTAGAATCTACAAGTGGATATTTGGACCTCTGAGGATTTCGTTGGAAACGGGATAACTGCACTCTAACTAAACGGAAGCATTCTCAGAAACTTCTTGGTGATGTTTGTATTCAAATCCCAGAGTTGAACCTTCCTTTGATAGTTCAGGTTTGAAACACTCTTTCTGTAGGATCTGCAAGTGATATTTGGACCACTCTGTGGCCTTCGCTCGAAAACGGGCATATCTTCGCATAAAAATCTAGACAGAAGCCTTCTCAGAAACTTTCTGTGATGATTGTATTCAACTCACAGAGTTGAACCCTCCTATGGATAGAGCAGTGTTGAAACCTCTTTTGTGGAATCTGCAAGTGGATATGTGGACCTCTCCAAGATGTCTTTGGAAACGGGAATATCTTCACATAAAAACTAAACAGAAGCATTCTCAGAAACTTCTCTGTGATGTTTGTGTTCAACCCCAGAGTTTCACGTTGCTTTTTCATAGAGTAGTTCTGAAACATGCTTTTTCAGAGTGTCTGCAAGTGGACATTTGGAGCGCTTTCAGGCCTGTGGTGGAAAACGAATTATGGTCACATAAAACTGAGAGAAGCATTGTCAGAAACTTCTTTGTGATGATTGCATTCAACTCACAGAGTTGAAGGTTCCTTTTTCAAACAGCAGTTTCCAATCACTCTTTCTGTGGAATCTGCAAGTGGATATTTGGGCCTCTGAGGATTTCGTTGGAAACGGGATAAAACGCACAGAACTAAAAACAGAAGAATTCTCAGAGCCCTCTTCGTGATGTTTGCATTCAACTCACAGTGCTGAACCTTTCTTTGATAGTGCAGCTTTGAAACACTCTTTTTGTAGAAACTGCAAGTGGATGTTTGGTCCTCTCTGAGGATTTCGTTGGAAACGGATAAACCGCACAGAACTAAAACAGAAGCATTCTCAGAACCCTCTTCGTGATGTTTGCATTCAACTCACAGTGCTGAACCTTTCTTTGATAGTTCAGCTTTGAAACACTCTTCTTGTAGAAACTGCAAGTGGATATTTGGTCCTCTGAGGATTTCGTTGGAAACGGGATAAACCGGACAGAACTAAACAGAAGCATTCTCAGAACCTTCTTCGTGATGTCTGCATTCAACTCACAGTGTGGAACCTTTCTTTGATAGTTCAGGTTTGAAACACTCTTTTGTAGAAACTGCAAGGGATAATTGCACTTCTTTGAGGCCTACCGTAGTAAAAGGAAATAACTTCCTATAGAAAGAAGACAGAAGCTTTCTCAGAAAATTCTTTGGGATGATTGAGTGAACTCACAGAGCTGAACATTCCTTTGCGATGTAGCAGTTTAGAAAACACACTTTCTGCAGAATCTGCAAGTGCATATTTGGACCTCTCTGAGGAATTCGTTGGAAACGGGATAATTTCAGCTGACTAAACAGAAGCAGTCTCAGAATCTTCTTTGTGATGTTTGCATTCAAATCCCAGAGTTGAACTTTCCTTTCAAAGTTCACGTTTGAAAACACTCTTTTTGCAGGATCTACAAGTGGATATTTGGACCACTCTGTGTCCTTCTGCTCAAACGGGTATATCTTCACATGACATCTAGACAGAAGCATTCTCAGAAGCTTTTCTGTGATGTCTGCATTCAACTCACAGAGTTGAACATTCCCTTTTGAGAGAGCAGTTTTGAAACACTCTTTTTGTAGTATCTGCAAGTGGACATTTGGACCGCTTTGAAGATTTCGTTGGAAAAACGGGAAATCATCTTCACATAAAAACTAGACAGAAAGCATTCTCAGAAACTTCTTTGTGATGTTTGTACTCAACTCACAGAGTTGAACCTTTCCTTTTGACAGAGCAGCTTTTGAAACACTCTTTTTGTAGAATCTGCAAGTGGATATTTGGAGAGCTTTGAGGATTTCGTTGGAAAACGGGAAATATCTTCACATAAAATCTAGACAGAAGCATTCTCAGAAACTGCTTTTGTGATGATTGCATTCAACTCACAGAGTTGAACATTCCTTTTGATAGAGCAGTTTGGAAACACTCTTGTTGTAGAATGTGCAAGTGGAGATTTGGAGCGCTTTGAGGCCTATGGTAGTAAAGGAATATCTTCATAGAAAAACTAGACAGAAGCATTCTCAGAAAATACTTTGTGATGATGTGAGTTTAAACTCACAGAGCTGAACATTCCTTTGATGGAGCAGGTTTTGAGACACACTTTTTGTAGAATCTGCAAGTGGATATTTGGACAGCTCTGAGGATTTCGTTGGAAACGGGATAACTGCACCTAACTAAACAGAAGCATTCTCAGAAACTTCTTTGGTGATGTTTGCATTCAAAGTCACAGAGTTGAACCTTCCTTTGATAGTTCAGGTTTGAAACACTCTTTTTGTAGGATCTGCAAGTGGATATTTGGACCACTCTGAGGCCTTCGGTGAAAAACGGGATATCTTCACATAAAAATCTAGACAGAAGCATTCTCAGAAACTTCTCTGTGATGATTGCATTCAACTCACAGAGTTGAACCTTCCTATTGATAGAGCAGTTTTGAAACACTCTTTTTGTGGAATCTGCAAGTGGATATGTGGACCTCTCTGAAGATTTCTTTGGAAACGGGAATATCTTCACATAAAAACTAAACAGAAGCATTCTCAGAAACTTCTTTGTGATGTTTGTGTTCAACTCACAGAGTTTAACGTTGCTTTTCATAGAGCAGTTCTGAAACACTCTTTTCGTAGTATCTGCAAGTGGACATTTGGAGCGCTTTTCAGGCCTGTGGTGGAAAAACGAAATTATGGTCACATAAAAAAACTAGAGAGAAGCATTGTCAGAAACTTTTTTGTGATGATTGCATTCAACTCACAGAGTTGAAGGTTCCTTTTTCAAACAGCAGTTTCCAATCACTCTTTCTGTGGAATCTGCAAGTGGATATTTGGAGCTCTCTGAGGATTTCGTTGGAAACGGGATAAAACTGCACAGAACTAAAACAGAAGCATTCTCAGAGACCCTCTTTCGTGATGTTTGCATTCAACTCACAGTGTTGAACCTTTCCTTTGATAGTGCAGCTTTGAAACACTCTTTTTGTAGAAACTGCAAGTGGATATTTGGTCCTCTCTGAGGATTTCGTTGGAAACAGGGATAAACTCGCACAGAACTAAAACAGAAGCATTCTCAGAACCCTCTTCGTGATGTTTGCATTCAACTCACAGTGCTGAACCTTTCTTTGATAGTTCAGCTTTTGAAACACTCTTCTTGTAGAAACTGCAAGTGGATATTTGGTCCTTCTGAGGATTTCGTTGGAAACGGGATAAAACCGCACAGAACTAAACAGAAGCATTCTCAGAACCTTCTTCGTGATGTCTGCATTCAACTCACAGTGTGGAACCTTTCTTTGATAGTTCAGGTTTGAAACACTCTTTTTGTAGAAACTGCAAGGGATAATTGCACTCTTTGAGGCCTCACCGTAGTAAAGGAAATAACTTCCCTATAGAAAGAAGACAGAAGCTTTCTCAGAAAAATTCTTTGGGATGATTGAGTGGAACTCACAGAGCTGAACATTCCTTGCGATGTAGCAGTTTAGAAACACACTTTCTGCAGAATCTGCAAGTGCATATTTGGACCTCTCTGAGGAATTCGTTGGAAACAGGATAATTTCAGCTGACTAAACAGAAGCAGTCTCAGAATCTTCTTTGTGATGTTTTGCATTCAAACTCCCAGAGTTGAACTTTCCTTTCATAGTTCAGCGTTTGAAACACTCTTTTGTAGGGATCTACAAGTGGATATTTGGACCACTCTGTGTCCTTCCTTCAAACGGGTATATCTTCACATGACATCTAGACGAAGCTATTCTCAGAAGCTTCTCTGTGATGACTGCATTCAACTCACGGAGTTGAACACCCTTTGAGGAGCAGTACTTTGAAACTCTCTTTCTTGGCATCTGCAAGGGGACATGTAGACCTCTTTGAAGATTTCGCTGGAAACGGAATCATCTTCACATAAAAACTATACAGATGCATTC
>BNJT01000724.1_pt1 | contig 25585 bp, 36 predicted proteins | sample 8540491 | NCBI WGS metagenome assembly BNJT01 (sample SAMD00202455, study PRJDB9452) | human saliva metagenome | host: Homo sapiens | reverse complement strand
CTTAAAATCATTCCACTGAGGATTCAAATAATTGACTTTTATTTATTCAATCTCTTTATAATAGTTAAAATTTATAATCATTTTCTCTTTAAAAATATTGGTATTTTATCCTTAGAATTAGAAACAAAAAGCTTTTCATTCATGCTTTTCTTGAGTTATAGGACAAAACGTGTTGATGGCTAATCCCAATCAATGAATGTTTTATTCTCGTTATGGAGATCGCTCCACACAATAGCATCACCCCAAATGGAAAGGCTTTTTTCTAACCTCTGTTTCTCATTCATCTTTTTATAAAGCCTTGCAATGCTTTTATCAGTTGGCATTATATTTAATATTTCAGTCGAAGAAAGCGGCTCTGGAGAGTGCATATAACACCACCAGAAGACCGCTTTTATTCTTCTTTCTATCGATAACCCTCTATGATTTCTTAGCATTTCCCTAAGACGCGAATTAATGCCACCCTCTATTCTATTATTCGTTGATGGCGTAGAAAAACTAGTAGTTAATTCATCATCAAGATATGTAAATAGAGTATTCTCTCGAATGAGTCTTAGTAAGGACCTTTCTGCTTTTAGTAGTCTTTCATGTGTTGGTCTTTTATTCCCATACTCATCTATAGTCATTGCACTAAGGAATTCCTGGTATTTCTTAATCCAGTCCACAAAGCGTTTCACCCAGTTTCCACCTTCGTTTTTGTTTTCTATTTTTAAGAGATCTTTAGCCAAAGAATAAAGTTCTATACCCGCCATAGTATTTGGCCTTGAAGTTGTATAACGCTTTATCTGACAGAACACATGGAATATACACCTTTGATGCTTGGCATTAGGCCATATTTGCTTTAGTGCTTTTCCAAAGCCGGTTCCCCCGTCTGAAACAACCATTCTTGGTTCTGCTATACGCTTCATAAGAGCGATCCATGCACCTGCATGTTCATATCTGCAGAGGTACCATCCAAGCACATTTTTTTCATCACAGCAAATGAGTATACATGCCTTTCGCCCAAGATATATACCATCTAAAAATAAGACATCCCCGGAGATTTCTATCTTAGGAGGCATTGTCCATATATCCCAAAATTTAGCAGTTTTTTTCTTCTGAAACTCCTTCCTTCTCCAGGCATGGTGGATTGTGCCTCTTTGCCGAATAGCCACTCTAAAAAGCTCTTCAATTCCTTTGAGTTATTATCAATCTTATGCGTGAAAGAACTCTTACATGCTTTGCATAACCACCTTTGAGAGCCGGCATTGGTCTTTCCTGATTTAACACATCTCTTTCCGCAAATAGGGCAATTTATTTGATTCATTTCATCTTCCTCCAAGGAGTATGGTTTCAAGGAAGATTAAACCCTCATAACTCGTTACTGCACAAGGACTTACAGCATTTTTTTATCAACACGTTTTGTCCACCCTTAAAGTTGTTTTTGAAAAGATTGAACCGCCCTACAGCCTTTATTTATCTAGCTGTAGAGCGGTTTTCATCAACACGTTTTTGTCCTATAACCCTTTTCTTATTTTTACGCAGCAAAAAGCCCGGCGTTTCGTCGGGCTTTCTGCTGTATAGAGTAGTAAGGGTCGATTAAACCTGTTCGCCATTTTCAATTCCGAATCTTTCAATTCGGTCAAGAGTATTCTACCCCATTAATCTATTTAGGTCAAGATATTTTTATGAATTTATTTAGCACTTTTGTATATTTTTAATAAAAATCTTTTTAATTTGCATATTTTGCATAAATTCTATTTATAGCATCCATTCCGTACTTATTATAATTCAAAAAGAACTTGTCAATTTGGCATTTAACTTTCCTTTTTAAGGAAAAATTTCTTACCAAAAAGGCTAGCGGAAAAAGGATATTAAGCTAAGTGTAAAAGAACCCATAAAGCTTCATGGCTCGCTTTTATCTTCTGTCTTTGTAGCAGCTCTTCCCTTTACAGCTGGTCTGCTCTCTCCTAGAACTTCACCCTTTTCTTTCCGGATTATCTTCCATAGGACGATCTCGCCCCAAGAACCTTACCCGGCTCATCCGGTGTAGAGGGAGGAGGTGTTCCCGGATCCTTCGGTGTATTACCGGAAGGCGTTTTGGGGTATTTCCACCACCTCCCGGATTGTTCGGTGTATTTCCGCCGCCTCCCGGATTGTTGGGTTTATCTTTTGTATTCACAAAAGACGTTCTTATAACCGCTATTCTCGTCGTCAGCTCTTGTGGCTGTATATCCGTATACATTTTCTTCCGTTACTGTATAGTTAATTTCTTTTCCGGCAGCATTATACTTTGGCAAATCAAAGGTATGTTGCCAGCCATGCTCTGCAGTCAGGTAAATAGAAGATACTCTAGTTCCATCCGCAAAAAGCTGAATGGTAATGCCGAGCGGATGCTCGCCACTTCCTTCCAGATCTTTTGTTACAGGGATAGCCACACGGTCTCCGGTATAGTCTCGTAATGGTAAATCCTGTATCTTGCGTTCCGGAAATTGCAGGCTTGTAGTCCTGAAGATTCTCCTCGGCAACAGTGTACGTAATCTCCGCGCCGGAAGCATCCTTCTTGGGAAGATTGGAGAAGGACGCCTTCCATCCATTCTCTTCAGAGAGTTCCTGTACCTTATTGGTCTTTTTCTCCATTTTCTACAAGATAAACCTTTTACTTTTTTTCCGGCTTCGCTACAGTGGAATTACCCTGAATCCACTTCTTGTCCACCAATACACTTCTAGTTTCCGGCTTCGCTTCATTCGCTTTTTTATTAACAAAGATCTTAGTTACCGTAGCATTTCCCGCAGCAGAGCTCTTTAACTCTTCTTTACCAACCTCCTGCTGTTCCTGTTCGTCCAAAACATAACCTGTAGGTGCCTTAATTTCCTTAATTACATAGTCTGCCAAAACGGCATTTTCTAATGTGGCAATACCGTATTCATCCGTAACTACAGTTTTCTTAACCTTTGTTCTTTTATTTTCAATTGTAAACTCCGCACCGGAAAGAGGCTGTCTTTCTTCATTTTTCTTCTCAATGCGAAGTGTGAAACCTGTACCGTTTAAATTACCTCCGGAATACTGTACAGGAACTTCTCTTTCATGTGTCCCCATACTGATGCTGTCCCCTGTGATAGAAGCATCATTACGATACACCGTACCGTCTTGAGGAACTTCGTTGACTTCCACATAATACTGTAGCTCGAAGCCTTCTTCAACGTTCAAGTCCCCTACTCTATAATCAAAAGGCTCTTTTTCCATCTTTATACTTCAGCGGAACTCTGTCTCTCTTGCAGGAAGGGCATTATTTGTCAACATCTTGCAGCGCCCACTTTTGGACCGCGGTTTGCCCCATCATCTGTTGCAGGATGAAATACATAATCCCTCATCGCGATAACCGGATCTCCATACGCCTCTTACCAGTGTAGGATAAAAAGCGATCCGCATCAGACGCATTTTTCCCAGTTCATGGAATGATCGGGGTCACTCGGATCCACATAGCTGAAAAACATCACTGATTAATTTATCATGGATCTCTATATTGGTGAACTTTTCAGAAACTGTTCCTACTTTCGTAAGCCTTCTTCCGTTTACTTGTATAAAAAAGTGGACTAAATAATGAATTGTTCCTTCTTTATCCTCATATTGTTCAATAGAGCCGCCATAATTTTTCCAGAAGTTGGGTTCCTCGTCCAGTCCTATTCCCTGATAGTTCAGTTGAATAGAAAAAGTCTGCCCGTTAAACGGAATATTAATCGGCACTTGTTTCGCTGTATTCCCTTCAGACTTATTGATGCGAACAAGGAAGGTGAACTTCCATCGGCCCCGCTATAGTTCTCTGCATTCTCTGTGAAAATAATTTTTAACTGCTTTGTCGTACTGTCATAATGCGCATTGGCCATAACCTGACCGGCATCATTTTAATTTCCGTATCTTCACTTACGGCTGCCAGACTTCCCGGAAGCTGAACAACGGCATAGTCCCCGTTGTTTACCGTCTTTCCGCTTACTGCGAGCTTAATCTTCAACGCAAAATCGGTGTTGGCATAAATCTTTGTGTTTTCATCGATTGGATTACCATTCAATGTCATCCTAATATTTTGAATCACATCCGATCTTTCAACCCCTGTCCCCAAGAGGCTTGCTGCTCTCGCCATAGTCAAAAATATCTGTCGAATCCGTGGAGTCGGATAAAGGAAAGCCTCCTCCAAATCGTTCTCTGTATCCTCCGGATTTACGCCTGTAATCTCTGTTCTGTTACCCTCTTCCTCTACATCGGAAGAAGATAAGGAAATACTGCTTTCCGGTGTGGGGGAGACATTTTTCCGCATTGACAACAGAAAATCCCTGCCAAAAAATGACGACAGAAAGCAACAATGCCAGCAAGTTTCGTTTTGCTTTCATTCTTTTTTTCTTCTCCTTTTTCTGAATCTGAATCTGCATCTACATCTACATTTACAAGGCGTTATTCTAACATAAATATTTTTATTTAAAAACATAAATTTTAACCGGGAATGGAATTTTTACTCTCCTTTTCTAATACTTCCTTTAATCAGAGAGCTTTCTCAATTCCGTTCCCGGTTAATTTTAACGATTTTTAATGCATTGCTTTTTAGAATCCGGAAGAATGCGCCCTTCAAGGATTCATAAAAGTACTTTCAAGAGTGGGTTATAAAGACTTCACTTCCGCCTTCAATTCTCCGTTTTTCCAGTACAATTTCGATTTTATCGCCTTCTTTTTACCTTGTCTTCCAAGATACACTTTGCGGCAAGGGTTTCCACGTGTTTTTGCATATACCGCTTCAAAGGTCTTGCTCCAAAGCCCGGCTCATAGGCATTTTCCAAAATGAAATCCAAGGCGTCTTTCTTAATTTCGATGTGCAGTCTCTTATCCTGTAAACGCTTATTGATGTCCTTTAAAAACAAGATCAGCAATTCGCTCCATATCCTTCTGCACAAGCGGCTTAAAGAGGATAATCTCGTCCAGACGGTTCAGGAACTCCGGTCTAAAAGTGCGCATGCAAGGCATCCGTAACCTCTTTCCGCACCTCTTCCGGAATCGTACCGTCTTCTTTGATGCCGTCCAGAAGACTCTGTGCCCCGATATTCGAGGTCAGGATAATAATCGTGTTCTTAAAGTCTACGGTTCTCCCCTGCGAATCCGTGATTCGTCCATCGTCCAACACCTGTAAGAGAATGTTGAAGATATCGGGGTGGGCTTTCTCGATTTCATCGAAAAAGCACAACGGCATAGGGCTTTCTTCTTACCGCTTCCGTAAGCTGTCCGCCCTCTTCGTAGCCTACATAGCCGGGCGCCGCACCGATTAAACGGGATACGGAATATTTCTCCATGTACTCCGACATATCGATTCTGACCATGGCATTTTCATCATCGAAAAGGTTCTGCGCAAGGGACTTCGCAAGCTCGGTCTTTCCCACACCGGTAGGTCCTAAGAAGAGGAAGGAGCCGATCGGCTTCGTGGGATCCTATGATACCCGCCTTCGAACGAAGAATCGCTTCGCAAACCTTCTCTACCGCTTCTTCCTGTCCGATGAGTCTCTTATGAATTTCGGCGTCAAGGTGCAACACTTTTGAACGCTCGGACTCATTTAACTTGGTTACGGGAATTCCCGTCCAACGACTAATGATTCTCGCAATCTCTTCCTCTGTTACCTTATCATGCACAAGCGTACTGTTTTCTTCCTTCTGCGCTAAGGCTTCCGCCTCTTCCAGTTCCTTTTCGACTTGAGGCAAATCCTGATACTGCAACTTGGAAGCCTTCTCATACTCTCCCTTTTGCATTGCAATATTGATTTCCGCCTGCAAATCGTTCTTCTTTTCTCTTAAAGTCTGCAGCTTGGAAACGGCATTTTTCTCATTTTCCCACTGCGCCTTTTGGACATTAAACTTATCGCGAAGTTCGAAAGCTCCTTTTGAAGAGCCACGAGTCTTTCCTTCGAAAGCTGGTCATCCTCTTTTTTCAGCGCAAGCTCCTCAATCTGCAGCTGCATGATCTTTCTCTGCTGCTCGTCCATTTCTTCCGGCATGGAATCCATTTCCGTCTTGATCATGGCACAGGCCTCGTCCACAAGGTCTATTGCTTTATCCGGAAGGAAACGGTCGGAGATGTAACGGTCGGAAAGCGTCGCCGCCGCAACGAGTGCGGTATCCGTGATTTTTACGCCGTGGAAGACTTCATAGCGCTCCTTGATTCCTCTTAAGATGGAAATGGTATCCTCCACCGTCGGCTCATCCACCATAACCGGCTGGAAACGGCGCTCAAGAGCTGCGTCCTTTTCAATATATTTTCTATATTCATCGAGGGTTGTCGCACCGATACAGTGCAGCTCGCCTCTGGCAAGAAGCGGCTTCAAAAGGTTTCCGGCGTCCATGGAACCCTCGGTTTTTCCCGCGCCGACGATATTATGGATTTCATCGATAAAGAGGATGATCTCTCCCTCGGACTTAGTGACATCATCGAGAACCGCCTTCAGTCTTTCTTCGAACTCTCCTCTGTACTTTGCTCCGGCAATGAGAGAGCCCATATCGAGAGCAAAGATTTTCTTATTTTTTCAAAGATTCCGGCACATCCCCCTTCGCAATTCGCTGTGCGAGCCCCTCTACTGCTGCCGTCTTTCCGACACCGGGTTCTCCGATTAAACAGGGGTTATTCTTCTGCTTTCGGGAGAGGATTCGGATAATGTTTCGAATTTCTTCATCTCTTCCGATAATGGGATCGAACTTCTGCTGACTTGCTCTTTCGACCATTTCATAGCCGTATTTATTTAAGGCGTCATAAGTGCCTTCCGGGTTGTCCGTCATAACTTTCTGATTTCCCCGGACGGAGGAGAGCGCAGAAAGGAACTTCTCCTTTGTGATACCGAACTCTTTAAACAGCTCCCGAATCGTCTTGTCCCCGTCCTTTAGGAGTGCGAGAAAAATATGCTCCACGGACACATATTCATCGCCCATAGCTTTCGCATGGTCTTCCGCATTCATGACAATCTTATTCGCATCCTGCGAAAAGTACTGCTGGCCTCCGGAAACCTTGGGGAGCGCATTGATTCTCTCTTCCACCGCCCTAGTAAAGCTATCCGGCGAAATGCCCATTTTTCTGTAGAAGCTTCGCAATCAGGCTGTCCTCCACTTCGAGAAGGCTTAAGAGCAAATGCACCCTGCTCCAATGCCTGATTCCCGTGATCCATCGCAATCTTCTGGCTGTTGTTGATACTTTCTACCGACTTTTGTGTAAAACGATTTATATTCATACTCACTACCTCACTTTTTCACTAAGATAATCCTATTATAAACGTATTGTTAGCACTGTCAAGTAATGAGTGCTAATTTGTTGTGAAAAGTGTGTGAAGAAAACACGAATGTTTTGGGGCATAAGGCGTACTTAGATTTGTGTTTTTTCCAAATACTCCGTCATGGTCATCATTTTAGGTTTTTTAATATCCTTTAATGCCAGAAAGTCTTTATCTCCTGTCAAAAATATGTCTATATCGCTTTCTATCGCCGTCACCAATATGGGAAAGTCTTTCTCATCCCTTATTTCCGGATATTTCTCTTTTTCCGGATTTCTTTTTACTTGTACCAGGTCAAAGGGTAGGCTGTGAAAAAAATCTTTTAGAGCAGGCTTTCTTGACGAAAACTTCCTTTCAATTACAAGACTTAACTCTTCTATAACATAATCACAAATCACTATTTCATTCTGCTCCGTGATTCTTTTAATTAAGTTTCTGGTTTGATTAGAGGGAAAGAAAATCACGGATATCAAAATGTTGGTATCCAGCATGATTCTCATTTTATTTTCTCCTTCGTTCCTCTCTTATCTCCTGAGCGAAGCTTTGTAAATCTTCCTCCTTATAATAACCTGCTTCTTCCGCCACTCCTCTGAATTCTTCTTCTACTCTTTTAAAGGCCAGCATTGCGGAATTCTCAAAGTAAAATCTTCCATTTTCTTCCATAATTACAAGTTTATCTCCGCTCTTTTAGCTTAAGTTTGTTTCTGACCGATATCGGAATTGTAATTTGTCCTTTACTCGAAATCTTTGCCACTTCCATATATGCCCTTTCTCTAAAAGCTTGCCAACACATTTTCTGCTGTACTTGTTCGCATGTCAAAAAGTATCTTGCTTACATTTTGCTTTGATTCTACATTTTATTATAGAGGCTTTTGGGGTTTTTCATTATTTTCTTTTACTTTTTCAGATTTTCTTTATATTTCATACTTTCTTTATATTCTTTACTTTTTTTGTTTTACCCTTTTACCCCCTCAATTTCTCCACTGCCTCTTTGATTGCTCTAACCGTATATTCCAGCTCTTCCTCCGTGAGTGTCTCTTCGAGGCTTAAGCGCAGTCCGGAGTATGCTTCTTCATGACTCTTTCCGATTGCAAGAAGTACATGGCTCGGCTCTAAAGAACCGCTTGCACAGGCTGAACCGCTGCTTGCACAGATTCCTTTTTGATCAAGTAAGAGCAGAACGCTCTCTCCCTCTACTCCGGGAAGGCAGATATGGACATTTCCGGGGAGACGATGATGAAGTGAGGAAAGGAAGGACTTTCAGGACTCTCTCCGATTCCCTCGGCTTCCGCTGGATTCACACCGCTGATTTTTGCCCCGGGATTTCTCTAGGAGCCTTTTAAAAAAATAAGTCTCGCAACGCAACTTTCTTTCTTCCCTCTCTTCCATCGTGGAAAAAGGCTTCTTTGCCGCTGCCGCAAAACCGACTATTCCGGGAACATTTTTCCGTACCGGCACGAAGTCCTCTCTCCTGTGCCCCGCCGTGTAAAAGGAGGGAAGCTTCAGACCTTTTTCGGATATACAGGAGTCCCACTCCCTTCGGTCCGTGGATTTTATGACTGCTGGCAGAGAGAGGTCTATCTGCATTTCCTCTATATCGAGCGGAATCTGCCCGAAAGCCTGCACTGCATCGGTATGAAAAACTGCGCCGTACTTCTTCGCAAGCCTCCCGATTTCTTTTAGATTTTCTATCGTTCCGATTTCATTGTTTGCCGCCATAACGGAGACAAGGCAGTGGGAACGCTCCTTTTTGCTTCTTCCCGCTCTTCGAAGGGAAGGAATGCTCCTCTCTTTCTCTTAAAGAGCTTTCTTCCTGTAAAGCTCTTTTCCAAAGGCTTCTAAATCAAGGAATCCCTTTTGATCCACCGAATTCGGCTTACTTTTACTCCCAGGCTTTTCAAAAAGCACAAGTTCGAAGCACGGCAGGGTGTTCTATGGTACTCGTGATGAGATGTGCGCTCTTTTCCTTTTTTAATGCTCTTTCCAGCACCACGGAAGAAATCGCCCAGTTATCACTCTCCGTTCCGCCTCCGGTAAAATAGATTTCTGGGAGAAACTGAAGAAGAGCCGCAATACTTTGCCGGCTCTCCTCTACTGCCTTCCTTGCTTCTTGTCCAAATCGGTAGATGGAAGAAGGGTTTCCATAGTGAGTGGAAAAATAGGGCTCCATGGCATTTCTTGCCGACTCCGATAAGGCTGTTGTTGCCGCATTATCCAAATAAATCATTTTATCCTCCTTTTAGAGCTATTTTTCTGTTTGATTTAAACCGTCCCAAAATCTCTAAGCTCCTTTGCCACTCGCTCTACCCTTCTGTGACTTTCTCTTAAGCTTCTTTTCCTCTTTCATCATAGCGAAAGTCTCCGCTTTTTCTTCTAATAAGAAAAAAATCTCCGCTTTTTCCGCCTTTTTCTCTATGTAAATGCACCGCTTCAATATGCATGCGCTTATCAATAGCCTTACACATATCATAAATGCAAAGTAGAGTGATACTTGCTCCTGTAAGCGCTTCCATCTCCACCCCGGTTTTCCCAGTGTTTTCATCGTGGAAATGACTTTGATTTCGCCTCGCTTCTCGTCTACGCTAAACTCTATCTTTTGCTCCGTGAAGCGGTAAAATATGGCAGAGCGGAATCAGATCCGAGCAGCGTTTCGCTCCCATGATTCCCGCAACCTGCGCCACGGTAAAAACATCTCCCTTTTTGATTTTTCTTCCCAAGAACCGCCTGCATAGCTTCTTCATTTAGGAAAAATGCTTCCCACCGCGACGGCTACTCTTCCGTGTCGTCCTTTTTCGGAAACATCGACCATACGGGCATTTCCCTTATCATCAAAATGCGTAAACTCTCCCATTTTTTCTCCTCGTCCTGCACTTCCGCAACAAGTCTTATTTCAAACTCTATCTTCTCTGTAAAAATTCATCTCCAATTTTTTTGATTTTTACAATCCTCCAAAAATTTAGTCTTCTAAAGTAGAAGCTTTCTCCGTATCCACTTTCAGATACTTTGGCGTTCCAGAGCTGCTCCCATTTTTGCAAAGACTCCTCTGTTCCATAAAGACAATTCTTCCTCTTCCTCTTTTGCCCGAAAATAAAAAGTTCTTTTCAAGGGATATTCCGCAATGCCTCCAAGTGAACGGGAATACAGTTCGGGCCTCGCTCTTCCTCGGAAAACACAGGGGTAAAATCATGAGCACGATAGCCCACGGAGAAAGGCTGTCCGGGATTTCCCCATCGATTTGAAGCTCTATCCCCCAGTCGGAAGCAAAAATACAATCTTCTCCTCTTTTTCGGCTTTGGAAATGTTTTTACAGCCTGTCAAAGCTGCTGCTGCCTCTTCCCCGGATTTCGGAAGAGGCTCTTTGTTTCTCCTTGGCAGAGTATTTTGCCCTTTTTCCACAATCAAAAGCTCCTCGAAAAGCGATAGAGCTCGTCCCTCGAATGGGAAACCATAATGCAGCTCCTTCGAAGTCCTCCAAATGCTGCATGAGTTCCTCCTGCATCCGGTCCCGAAGAGAAAAGTCCAGTGCGGAAAAAGGCTCGTCAAGAAGGATGATCTCCGGTTCTCCCACGAGAATCCTCGCAAGAGCCGCTCTCTGCTGCTGCCCGCCGGATAGCCTTCCGGGAAGGCGTTTTTTCCATGCCCTTTAGTTCCATTTTTCTAACATAGAACTGATTTTCTCTTCTTTTTCCTCTTTGCTCCCCTTAAGGGCCACGGAAGGTTCTCCCAAACGCTCATATGCGGAAAAAGTGCGTAGGACTGAAAAAGATAGCCCACCTTCCTCTTTTGCGGCGGAAGATTTCGCTTTTTCCTTGAAAATACACAGTTCTCGCCGATGTAAATCTCTCCCTCATCGGGCTTAAGAATTCCGGCAATCGCCTTTAGGCACATGGACTTTTCCGGCCCCGGATTCTCCGAGAATCCTGAGCCTCTTTGCTTCTGTCTGAAAAATGCATATCCAGAGAAAAGCTCCCCATATTCTTTTTAATCGAAACCCTGCATGCCATTTTATCTATTCTATCCTTTATACGACTTGCTTCCAAGCTTCCAACTTCAACTATATCTGATTGCTTAGATGCATCATTCTGTGTCAGATAACTGACTTTTATTTATTCTATTTCCTATATTGTTTCCCTTATTTCCCTATTCATATATGATATCTCAACGCCCTAAACCGTTTTTCTTCTGTTGCAAAATTGATAGAGCGTTAAAATCCCGAAGGACAGAAGGAGAACAATCATTACCCAAAAAGCCTGCGGTCGCATAGTCCTGGTCCTGCATAACGAGAGCGATTCTTTGAGAAATGGTCGCGGTCTTCCCGGAATATTTCCGCAAGCATGGAAGTCGCCCCTGTATTCTCCAAGCGCTCTTGCAAAGCTTAACACCGTTCCGGAAAAGATACCGGGGGCAGAGAGCGGTACAATAATTTTCCAGAAAATGGAAAACTCACTCATCCCGAGCGTCCGCCCGGCATAAACCAAGTCCTTCGAACAAAGCTGAAAAGGCGGACCGCGCATTTCGATACATAAGAGGTAAAGAAATCACGGTTGCCGCCACCACACAGCCTAAGAAGGACTGCACCACCTTGATGCCGAAATGTTCAAAAAGAAAGATGCCGAAAAGGTCTTCTCTTACTAAAGAAGGAGCAGGAAAAATCCTGCTACTGTCGGGGAGGACCATCGGAAGGGTGAGCAAGCCATCAAGAAAATTGTCCCATGGAGAGGGAAGCTTCATCACCTTCCTCGCCAAAAATATCCCTAAAAAGAAACAAATCACAGTGGTTATCACTGCGGTTTTTAGAGAAACCATAAAGGGACTCCAGTCTAAGCTTTTTATCATTTCCATCATGGATTTCTCCTTTCATCTCCGTAATTCTACTCCGGCTTCACTTGTAAGTTGCTTTTTTTGCTTCAAATCATCCTTCAGAACTCCGCTCCGCTTTCTCTTATTATTAGCAACTTTAGCATATCCTGCACTTTTAGCTTATCCTGCATTATTCTCACATTTGTATCAAAGTAATACTTGAAATGTCTCTTTTCGCCGCATCGCTGCAAACAAAATCTATAAACTCTTCGCTTCCGTAACTTCCGCTTCTGCTTGCTTCATCATTGACCACCTGAGAAATGGGATAGATTACATTTGCCGGTCAAGTCATAGGGGAACCTTTTCCAGAATCTCTATATCCGCTTCTTTCCCGTAGGTATCGGAATAATAGGTTGTTCCCCACTTCGGAAGATCCTTCCATTACCGCGGCAAGTACCTTCGAAACATTGGACTGCTCGGAAATCTCTACACCGCCCAGTGCCTCGGAAACTTCCTTTGTGCTGATTTTGAAAGGTCTTCCGCCTCCGGTAAGATGCACGAGGCTTACTAGCGCTTTTCTGGTATATCTTCCTACCGAACCGTACCGTCCGCAAGGGCAATGGACTTTGCATCCTTCAGCGTCTCTAAGCCGGTAACCTTCGTACCGCTGTCCTTTCTTGTGATTATACAAAGCTGATTGTTTACGACGTTCTTTCTTGTAGCCCTCAACGAGCTTTCCTTCCTCTTGTAAGGTATCCATCTGCTTCTGCGCTGCAGAGAAAAATATCACATGCATAGCCTTCCTGAATCTGAGACAGGAGCTTTTCCGGAAGAATCCGCCTCGAAAACGAGCTTCACGGAAGGATTTTTCCTTCTCATACTGCGCTCCGAGATCTTCCATTACATTTTTAAGAGAAGCCGCAACAAAGACCTGCACTCTGTCTGTCCGTCTGCAGCAGCCTTTTTCCGATTCCTTTGCACCTCCGTCTCACCTCACTGCTCCTGCGCTCTCTGCTGCTCGTAGTCTCCTCTTTCTTTGCTCCGCCGCAAGAAATCAGCAATGCGGAAAGCAAAGGGCAAGACTTCCTGTCAAAAACTTTCTTTCATCTTTCTTTCCTCCTATTTTTCTTTTTCTGTACCCCGTAAAGATTCCTATGCCGTGAAAGAGCTCCGGAAAAAGAAATTCCAGATTCTCCTTGCAGGCCTTCGGGCTTCCGGGAAGATTGATGATTAAAGAATGTTTCCGCATTCCCGCAGTCTGACGGCTGAGCATCGCTTTTTGGTAATCGTTAGCTATACTGCCTTAAGGCTTCCGGAATGCCGGGTACTTCTCTATCGCACACGGCCTTGGTGGCTTCCGGAGTGCAGTCTCTTTCAGAAAATCCCGTGCCTCCGGTTGTGATAATCAGGATATTTCTCTTTGATCCGCTAAAGCGAATGAGGGCCTTTTCTAAAGACTCTCTTCCATCAGGAAGAAGCAATCGCTCCTCCACTACCATCCCCTGATTCTCCAAAAAAACTCCTGAATGAGCGGACCCGGATCGATCTTCATATTCCCCGGCAGACGCTCTATCTGAAAGCGTGATTACCGCTGCCGTGTACGCTCTCTTAGGATCCGGCGGAAAAACCTCTACGGGGTCGCCCTCTCTAATGCTTCCTCCCTTGATCACTCTGGAAAACACACCTTCTCTTGGCATAATGCAGTCTCCCATTCTATGGAAGATGGCACAGTGACTGTGGCACTCTTTTCCGAGCTGTGTCAGCTCCAATACCGCTTCTCCAACATGAATTTCACTTCCCACCGGGCAGTTTGAGAGGTCAAAGCCTTCCACCACCAGATTTTCTCCAAATGCACCGAACGCGACTTCCGCCCCTTTTTTCCGAAAGTCCTCTATCTTTTCCAGAGAAAGAAGGCTAACCTGCCTATGCCATTTTCCGGCATGCGCATCTCCCTCTATCCCGAACTCTGCGAGCAGGACCGCTTCTTTCACTTCTTTTTTTTCTGTTCCTTTTTTGGGGCTTATACAAATTGCCAATAACTTTCCCATTTATCCTCCAAGCCTTTATTCCTATTCGGCCTACCTCTCTTTTTTACCTTCTTTATTGCCTTCTTTATTGCTTTCTTTATTATCTTCGTTATTGCCTTCTTTATTGTCCATCGAAACCCCTAACGCAAAGCTATCCACCGATTTTACCCGCATCGCTCTATGTTCCGTAACCTCGGAGAGCTTTTCAAAGGCATGGCTTTCCGGTTTTCCTAAAATGCAGTTCCGAAAGTGTTTTTCCACTTCCGCTCTTTTTCTCCTCTTCGGAAAATGCCGTATTGCGTAAATATCGCCCTGAAAGCGCATATCCGTTTCCATAGCAAAGACAGGGCTTTAACTCTCTTCGCTCGTTAAGCGATTCTGATTGCAGCTTCCGCAAAACTTCCCGTGAAGCGCAGAAATAAAAGCCTCACAGAACCGAGAAAGCCCGATTCGATAATACTTCGCAGGACCCGTTTCGTGGACGGAAATATCCTCCGTAATGCCCGGATAAACGCTCTCTGATTTTCTCTAAAAGTTCTCATTGTAGTAGGGTTCAAAAGTCTCCCGTAGCCAATCGGCATCATTTCTATGAAACGAATGTCAAGAGGACGCTCCTTTGCAAGCGCTAATAGAGAAAAAGAGCTCCTCCTCATTTTTTTCCCTTTTGCATCACCGTGTTCAGCTTGACACGAATCCCGGCATCACAAGCTGCGTATATCCCCTCTAAAACCCGGGAAAGCACGGGAAGACCCGGTGATTTCTGCAGAATCTTTCCTCCTTTGAGCTGTCGAGGCTCACATTTATCCCGTCAATTTCGGCGGAAAGAAGCTCCGGAAGCGCTTCCTTCAGTAAAATGCCGTTCGTGGTCAACGTGACCTGTTCCACCTTTCATCGCTTTTTAAGCTCCTTAATAAAAATCTAAGACCCTGTCCCGCACCAAGGGTTCTCCGCCTGTCACCTTAAATCGGCTGATTCCCAGCTTCGAAAGCTCCTTCTGCAAGAAAAAAGAAGTTCCGAAAAAGGACAGGAGCTTTCTCCATCGGAAGCACATTCTCCATGCCTTTAGGCATGCAGTAACGGCAGCGCAGATTGCAACGGTCCGTAACGGAAAGGCGCATATAATTAATTTGTCTTTGAAATTGATCCTTCATTCTTCCTCTTGCTTTTTCTAGTACTTCCTGACTGAAAGTTGAGTTAAACCCATTCCCCATGTCTCTTAGACTTCTTTGATAACAGTCGCACGGCTTTAAGCCCCACGTCCTTCTAATGTATCGGTACTACGAGATTTCCGACTCATTTCTTCCACTACAGCATCATCCTTTATATTCGTTCCAAAAGCACATCCAACTGTCCGCCGCAGACCATTCCCTCCTCCTCGGCGATACTGTCGTTAAGGTCTACATGGTAGAGGCAGGCAGGCTTCGCATTTTCCAAAAATAACTCTCTGCTCTTTGAATCACTTCCGCTTCGGCGCATCCCCCACCAATCGTGCCGATCAGCTGTCCCTAATGAACCAATCAGCATCTTCGTCCCGGTTTCTCTCGGCGCGGATCCCCGTCTATTCACAATGGTTGCCAGACATAGTCTTCGCCGCTCAGCATCGCGTCCAGCATTTCCTTCGTAAAAGCTCTCCTGATGGAAGCTCTTATTCTTCTCCATCACGATTTCCGAAAGAATGGAGAGGCCGATTTCTACCGGGGTCTCCGCTCCTATGGCAAGACCGATAGGACTATGCAGCTCTTCAAGGCTTTCCTCGCTTACTCCCTCTTCCAAAAGCTGTTTCTTAATGAACGCAACTCTTCTTCTTGATCCCATCATTCCGATATAGGCATGGGATTTCTTCAGAATCTCTAAGACAGATGAGGTCGTGTATGTCCCTCGAGTGACAATCACAAAATAACTGTCCTTATCTCCCTTTAAGGGTAGAAAGGGCTGTTGCGAAGTCCTCGCACTGTACCTGATCCGCACCCGCTTTCTCCGCGGCTTTCGCAAAAGAAGGTCTGTCCTCGATGCAAAGCACCTGAAAGCCGAGCATTTTCCCTAAGCGAATCACGGAAAGGGCAACATGTCCCGCTCCAGCACAATGAGCTTTTTCACCGCCCATGGGATCGAAAAACTGTCTTTCTCCTAAGGAAACCAAACCCCTTTTTCCTTTTGCCAAAAGGAATAAATTCACTACGAAATTGGCGGCTCCTGCACATTTTTCACCATCTATAAAAGAACCTTTTTCCCGAGGTTCTCTTCATTTAAGGATGTGAGCAGAACATTTTTCCCGAGAAGGGTCCAGTTCCGCGATATGCTGCCATATTTCTCTCATAGATGCTTGGTCTCCTTTTGTTTAATGCCTTTTGTGTAATACCTTATTCTTATTATTTTTAACCGTTTCCCTGTTTCATCCCGGTGTGTCGAAAGACTTTTGCAAACAAGGCTTTCTACAGTAAGCCGCCCTTCCGAGAGCGTCAATCTCTTCTTTTGTCACGGGGTCATCCGCCACGATACGGGGCAGTATCAAATCAAATACGGTAATCGGGCAAAACATAACGCTGCCCTGAAGTCCCATAATGGGTACATTGTTCTTTCCGTAGGCCAGCATGAACATCGAGCCCGGAAGAACCGGTGCGCCGTAGCTACTACTCTTTCCGCAGACTTTCTGATGGCAAGAGGCGTTCTGTCATCAGGGTCTCACTCGACATACCGCCGGTGCAAAGAATGAGATCTGCCCTTCCGAAAGAAACTTTTGATGGCCGCCATTTCCATGTCCACGTCATCCGAACAAAGGCTCTGTCCCTATGATTTCCACAGGAAAGGGCGAAAGCTTTTTCCTTTACAACAGGGGTAAAGCCGTCCTCGATTCTTCCGTGATACACCCTATTTCCCGTAGTTACGAAGGCCACCTTCTTTTTCTTGTAGGAAAGAACGCGGAGAATACCGCCGTCCTTCGTGATACGCTCTGCCCTCTCCATTTTTTTCTTTTTCGATACAAAGCGGAATGATTCTGGTTCCGGCAAGCAGCCTCCCTTTTTCACGGGAGTATTGTTCTTCTTCGTTGCCATCATCATTTCTCCGAAGGAATTGAGTTGAAAGAGCTTTTTCCGAATCGACCTTTAATATGCCGTCACAGTCCGAAATGAACTCAATCTTCCCTCTTTGATCTCTCCGGGATGCATGTTTTCACCTTTTTCCCATTCGGTATAGGATTTCAGCAGCTTTATTTTCATGCAAGATACCGGCATCTTCGTCCCAGATGTAAATGTGGTCCTTTCCTACCGAAAGAAGAACCGGTATATCCGCTTCCTCAATTCTGTGCCCCTTTACGAAAAAATCGGACCTTTTTGACCCTGGAATAATCTGCGTTATATCCTGACAAAGGACTTGACCGACTGCATCTATCGTCTTCATTTCTCTCATAGCTTCTCCTTCCCGGCTTTTTCTTTTCCTTGTAAAAAGCACGATATCTATTCTTGAACAATCTTTCTATATATTGGTTCTTCCGTGCACTGATTTCTATGTACTGATTTTTCCTATATACTTTTTTTAATATCTAACAATTTTTTTAGTATGCTTTTAAAACTTCTATTTTCCCTAGTATAGTGATATTTAGTAGCAAGTGCAAGGAATACAAAAATTTATATAATTTTTTTGATTCTTTCCCTGCTCATTCCATTCCATCTCCAAGCATTCAAAACCCGCTTGAAATCTTGCTTTTTATGTTTAAAAAAATATTTTATGTGTTTAACAAATAATTCTTTTCTAATTTTTATATAGGCTTTTTTTCTATATATCCATAGTGATTTTTTTGTCCTTCTCTTTCTCTTATTGTTTGTTTATTATTTATAAATCTTAAAACATTCTTTGTGCATGTTGTATGTTTTAAGTGAATTTTTTTCTCCACTTGCATTTTTTTCAAGAAAGGAGTATTCTATATCTGTAGTTCTTCAGGGCGGGTGCGATTCCCCACTGGCGGTACAGTCCGCGACCTGCGTTTGCAGCTGAGTCGGTGCACCTCGACACCAACAGTATAGTCTGGATGAAAGAGGAGCGAGTTTAACGAGTTTTTTTCCGCCCTGTACAATTTGTACAGGGCTTTTTTTCTTAAAAATAAGTGACCGGAGCCGTATTCAGGTTAATTTATTTTTTTGAAAAAGCAGGAGAGCTTCCTGTGTAACTCGTTTTATAATCCTCGCTTTACACGCTAAGAAGAAGGAATCTGTTTATTGTAAGAGAAAGCAAATGCTTTTCCCTTCGAGAAAAGCGAGGTAAAAAAATGAAAAATGGAAGTACAGAAACAAAAATCATCACAGTGGATAGTGCAGTAAAAGAAAGTGGCAGAGGCCGTATAGGAAACATCGCCATCATTGGAATTCTCTCTGCAATCTCCTACATTCTGATGTGGTTAGAGGTTCCGGCACCACTTATGCCCCCCTTTATCAAGTTTGATTTTTCCGACTTTCCGGCGCTTCTTGCCGCCTTCGGTCTTGGACCGATTGCAGGAATACTGGTAGAGCTTATTAAGAATGTTCTTCATTCTTTCAGCTCCGGATCCTTTGCTGTAGGAGAGCTGTCCAACTTTATTCTTGGAGCGAGCTTCGTTGGTGTGGCAGGACTTGTTTATCAGAAAAAGAAAAACAAAAAGGGAGCCGTACTTGCTTCCCTTCTTGGCGCCATGACCATGGCCCTCATTTCCTACCCTTCCAACCTTTTTGTGGTATACCCCTTCTATTATAATTTTATGCCGCAAGAGACCGTTCTTTCCATGTATCAACTGATTCTTCCTCTGTGGGAAGTATGGAAAAGGCGCTGCTTATCTTTAACTTGCCTTTTTACTTTTTATCAAAGGTATGTTGGATGTTCTGCTCTGCCTCTTTCTTTATAAAAAGCGTTTCTCCCTCTTGCATAAGTTTAAGCGATAATCTACATAGGGGGAAAAAGATACATTCCCCTTTAAGGTATTTCAAAAATCATTTATAATATCCAGATCTCATTACACCCTGATATTGCTGCCTGTATCCGCTTTTGGAGCAAGCAATCGGTGTTTTTTTCACTTTTAAGAGAATCTACCATTGAAACCAGTGAAAATTTTCCGTAAAATAACGAGAATAGGAAGTATTTTCATGCAAAAAGAACACAAAAAAGACTATTCTCAGCAATTTCGTGTTTCAAGCTTTTAATATAATATAGCAGAGGGAAAAATGACAGAGCATGATTTTTGAAGAAATAAATTATCAAAAAGATGGAAGAGCATCGATGGAACGAAGGATGGAAAAAAAGGAGAAGAGACAGACAGTCTCATATTCTTCTCTTTGTTTTGGCCTTAATCCTTCTTTTTCCTTGCCTTTATAGGATTCCGTTTCGCTATCCCCCTATCTGCAAAAAGGAATCTCTTAACGCCGAATAAGGAAAGCGCACCCGCATGGGAAACGGATATTCAGCCCCTTTCTTCCGAAGGCGAAACGGGCGAAGAGGAAAAATAGCGGTGAAAGTTCTACTCTGTCCGAAAAAAAGAAGAAGCCATGAAGACCGCAGACTTACAAGCCAAGCAATATGATTATGACGGCGCTATCGCCACACTCAATGCTTTAAGCAAGACCGAAGATACGGAGGTTTCCTCCAAAAATCGCGGAATATGAAGAAGCGAAAGCCAAACTTGTTCCGGTAGATATGAACAATATCACCCACATTTTCTTCCATATCCTGATCGTGGATACAGACCGTGCCTTAAAGGATACCCACCAGGGCAGGCAATACAATTCCGTGATGACCACGATTCCGGAGTTTAAGGAGGTCATTCAGGAAATGTATGATCGCGGCTATGTCATGGTGCACATGCATGATATGGCTGAAATGCAGGAGCAGCCGGACGGCACGAAGAAAATGGTAAAAAAGCAGATTATGCTGCCGGAGGGAAAGAAGCCCTTCGTTATGTCCGAGGATGATGTAAATTATTATATTTACATGCAGGGAAGCGGCTTTGCCGACAAAATGGTATTGATGAAGATGGAAAGCCGAAGCTGCAATATACAGATAAAGACGGAAATGTAAGTGTCGGAGACTATGACTTGGTGCCAATCTTAGATGCATTCGTGGAAGAGCATCCCGACTTTGCCTATCACGGGCACAAGGCTATCCTTGCATTTACGGGATATAACGGCGTTCTGGGATACCGTACGGACGAAACCTTTGATCCGAATTCACCCGCCCTTGATCCGAAGAACAAAGGCAAATCCGAATATCGAAGAGGATAAAGAAACCGTAAAGAAGCTGACACAGGCTTTGAAGAGTGACGGATATGAATTCGCTTCACATTCTTGGGGACATATCAATTTTTTTCCACTCGTTCTTTGGAAGCAATCCAAAAGGATACGGATCGTTGGGAGAGAAATGTGGAGCCTCTGCTTCCGGATCCCTGTGAAATTCTTCTCTATCCCTTCGGAGCAGACATCGGAGATTGGCATCCCTACCAAAGCGGACAGCAAGACGGAAAGTTTGACCTTCTGGAAAATGCAGGCTTCCATTATTTCTGTAATGTAGACTCTACACAGGTTTGGATGCAGTACGGCGATCAATTCCTCCGCCAGGGAAGAAGAAATATAGACGGCTATCGTTTGTATGAATCTTATATCGGTAAGGCTGACCGGCTTTCCGACCTCTTTGATGTAAAGAAGGTTTTCGATACCCGAAGACCCACTCCCATTAATTGGGAATAAATGGAACAACAATATTTAAAGGGAGGAAAAGCTCTAATGAATAAAAAGCTGGATACGAAGGAGGTAAGACACCTCTTCGAAGGAATGCAGGAGCTAAAGGGAACAGAGGAATATTTTTTTGCTTTTTTTGAAGATGTCTGCACCATCAACGAGCTTCTTGCCATGGCACAACGCTATGAAGTCGCAAAGATGCTTCGAGAAGGAAAAACCTATATCGATATTGCCAAAACTACCGGTGCCTCCACCGCCACCATTTCCAGAGTAAATCGCTCTTTAAACTATGGCGCCGAAGGATATCGACTTGCATTTGACCGCTTAGACAAAAAAAGAAAAAGAAATAGATACTCATCTTCAAAAAAACAGTACCGCAGATTCTGTATGAATAAAATACGTATGAAAAAGGGAGGAGCCGGACCGCTCCTCCCTTTTTATACTTATCAAGTATCGCTCCTGTAGCATGCGGTATCTCGTTTTTGATTCATAATAAATATCGCGTGCAGAGCGTACATTTCCCATTTGCAAGAATTCATGCGCAATGCCTGAGTGACCTATGTATTGAATATAAGATAAATACGATACGTCCTAAGCATCGGATCGACTGAAGCCGTTTTTCATCTTACAGCTCACTTCATAAAGAACCTTATCCAGCACGGCTTCCGTCTCTTCCTTTACCATCTTTGCAATCTCTTCATTACAGTCTTCCAAGAGCTTTATGACAGCTGCATTCTTCGGAAGCTTCTTTTCCAATTTTTTTCTTCCAAACTCTTCATCAAGGTATAGCCCTTTGTCGGAACCTTTCCCTGATAGCGCTCAATATGCATCTTACATTCGCTAAATTGTGCATCTGCAAGAGCTGCAATGATTCTATTTGCCCAGTAAAAGCTTTCCGAAGTAACGGTCTTCGTGGTATTTGCAAAATATTCCGGCGTCTTATTCACATTTGCATAGAAAGGAACAAAGGCATTGAAAGTGTTGGAGCCGAAGCACACCCATTCAATGGCGGCATATTCCTTCGGAACATCCGGACGAATCTGAACAAGACTCAGGAAATTGTTACGACTGATTCCGATAGGGCGATATTTGCCTCGATTCTTTTCATCCCCGTATTTTCCATAGCAGTCATAGGGTGTTCCTTGGAAATGTGAAGAGAGATATACTTTACATCCTCCGGCGTAATCTTGATTTCCGGGCAAAGGCACCAGGGTAGATCATCATCCTCCGGCTTTAACTCTGCATTTTCTCCATCAAAGCTGAAAGTATTTTTATTGAAATACCTTGCCATATACCAAGCTCTAGGGGTGTTATAAATATGGTCCCCGTCAGAGTGTGTACCAAAGCACTCCCTCGGATTAATCCAGTCTCCCTCCGTCTTTTCGATTTCATCCGAAAAACGAAGGTCCAGATGGTTCCTGGCAATAAAGTCCTTTAAATCTTTGGAGCAGATATACTCATCTTGCGCACCATACGCATCTTCAAAATCAAAATAATCAATTCCAAGCTGATTCGGCATCATAACATAAGCATTGTCCGGCACTCGTCTTGCAATAAAATGATGTCCTCCAATGGTTTCCAGCCACCAGATTTCCTTCTCATCCGAAAAAGCAATACCGTTCATCTCATATGTACCGTACTGCTCTAATAGCTCTCCAAGCCGAAGCACGCCTTCTCTTGCAGAATGAATATAGGGAAGAACGAGGCTGACCATGTCTTCTTCTCCGATTCCTCCGATTTGCTCCCTGCCTTCCGTTCTCCGCCTTCTTATACACTACAAGAGGATCTCCGGAAAGGACACGTTCGTTGCAGGCAATGGTTTCCGTTGCCGTCATGGATACATTTTCACTATTCACTCCTGCCGCACCCCAGATTCCTTCGTCCTCATAGACTGCATTGGGCATACAGGTATAACGAAGAGGATTGTTCGGAAGCGGAATCTTTACATGGGAAAGGACGGAAACATACTCCTTTCCCTGAGTCCTTAGCTTCCACTACTATAAACTTCTTAGGGCTGAAAGAGCCGGAGCCGGAGTCTTCATTTCTGGCAATCATGGTTGAACCGTCGAAGCTTGCCTCTCGCCCTACTAAAATCGTTGTACAAGACATACTTTCCATCCTTTCTGTGGTTTCCCATTTCATAAAAAAATTGGAAATAAAATACGCTCACGTTCTTAGTATACTCCGTGCGCAATTCCATTTCCATAAAAAAGACGGTCTTTATAAGGGCTATAAATCTTTTCAGCTTTTTACTTCCAATGCAGTCTGTGTAATTCTCCTGCCTTTTTCAGGCTGTTGAAAAGTCCTGCTGCCGTAAAGCTTCGTAGAGAATAACGGCCACAGAATTCGAGAGGTTTAGAGAACGGGCTTCCTCGAGCATGGGAATGCGAATACAATGCTCTTCATTTTCCACCAGAATTTCCTCCGGAATACTGGCAGATTCCTTTTCCGAACATGATGTAGTCCTCTTCGGAAAAAGAAACTTCCGTATAGCTTCTTTTTCGCTTTCGTGGTAGCGTACCAGATTTTTAGGATTGGAAGGAGACTTGAGGCCGGAACATATACCGGGCTCGTCTTTTCCCTGCTTATTTTTGGACAGCTTCGTGGAAAGGGTCGGAATCTCCCATGCTTATTTTCTTCTTCTATACTCCGCAAAAAATCCTCATAGGAGAGGTACTCCTTCAGCTGCAACAGGGGCCAGTAGTCCATACCGGCCTTTTTGATATTTTTGTCATTTAAGATAAAGCCGTAGGGCTTAATCAGATGAAGCTTCGTATTTGTCGCAACGCAGGTGCGTCCAATAGCCCCCTGTGTTAAAGGGGATTTCCGGTTCATGCAATACAATATTCATTATCTTTATCTAACCTCTTTATTCAACTTTCTTCCGCTTTGCAAGCTTTTCCCGTACCTTTTTTTGCAATACTTTCCGCGGCGAGATGCCCTATCGCTTGGTATTTCACGGTATCATATTCATTGCCGCTGTGTTTTGCCTTTATAGAGTCACTTCTACACCAGTAAGGGCAGTGTGCACGAGAATCGGAGTCCTGCAGCCTTGCCAGATCGTCCTCATCTAAGCTTGCCAGGCAGCCCGCCTCATCTTCATCCTCATCATAGGAATAATTTCTGCAGTCCTCACAATCTTCCATAACTCCGCTCCTTTATGCTTTTCCGTTACATCACATTCTTAGTTCATTCTATATCTTCCGTTTAACGGCTGTTTCCGTTTCAGCGTTTCCGCTCCGACGGTGCTCTCCATGTTTCGGGATCCCCCTTTACCGAAGGGCAAAGATCATTTAAATAGCAAAGCTCACACTTCGGCTTCTGAGAAGTGCAAAGGCTACGCCCCAGTGCAATAATATGCGTATTCCAGCGAATCCAGAACTCCTCCGGGAAGCACTTCCATAAGCTGAAATTCCGTCTTCGTCGGATCGGAAGAATCGGCAAGGCCGAGACGGTTGGAAATGCGCTTTACATGGGTATCTACGACAATAGAGGGAATATCGAAAAATATTTCCCAAAATCAAATTCCCCGTCTTTCGTCCTACACCGGGAAGGGCGGTAAGAGTATCAATATCCTTTCGAACCTCTCCCCGTGCTCTTCCACTAAGGCTGCAGCACAGGCCTTGATGTTTTTTTCGCTTTGTTATGGTAGAAGCCGGTGGAATGAATATCCTCTTCCAGTTCTTGTAAGTCACAGGAAGCGAAAATCCTCCAAGCTTTTATATTTCTTAAAGAGCTTTTTCCGTCACCATGTTGACTCTGGCATCGGTGCACTGTGCCGATAAAATAGTGGCAAAAAGCAGCTGCCAGGCATTTTTCGCCTCTAAAAAAATCATGGGATGATCTCCGTAATGTGCGTCCAATCGAGCCATGATTTCCCGTACGCGAGCTTCTCGTTTTTTCTTACTTTCTCTTGGAATAAACATTTTTCTACTTTCTCTAAACGAATATCTTAGCGTTATGATGAAACCGCCGGTCTGTTGACCGGAGTCCTCATCGAGGACTTTTCCTATAAAGCAATAGAAATATTTCTGCCTGTTGCCTGATACTGATAATAGCGTACCCCTGCAGCATCGAGCATTCTTTTTGAAGCGCGTACAGAAGGCGTATCCGCATATTTATCCTCACGGAAAACCAATGTTTTAATGCCTGCCTGAATGATAGCCTTTGCACATTCATTGCAGGGGAAGAGGGTGACATAGATTTTTGCTCCTTCTAAAGAACCGCCTCTATAGTTCAAAATGGCATTTAACTCCGCATGGGTAACATAAACATATTTTGCATTATACGGGTCATGATCAACCTCTATTCTGGTCCATGGAAAGATATCATCGGAACAGCCCTTAGGGAAGCCGTTATAGCCCATGGAGAGAATTTTGTTGTCGGAAGAAACAATACAGGCACCTACTTGGGTGGACGGGTCCTTGGAACGACGAGCGGAAAGCTCGGCAATCCCCATAAAAATACTCGTCCCAAGAGATATAATCACTTCTTTTTCATTTTCACTCATTTTATTTCCTCACTTTTTATGGAAAACTGCTCCGTTCTTCACGCATAAAGCATATTTTCCTCTTAGCAATGACAGATTATTTTTTTAATAAGCCTTGCAAAAAATACAAAAATCTCATTCTAAAGTAAGGCTAATCATAGCAAAAATCATAGAAAAATGAAAAGAGATTCTCCAAATATCCGCTTTTTCGCTTTAGCAAGAAAAAGCTTTGTAGAGGATATCGACATAAAAGACTTAAGTTTTAATTCTTTTATGTCGATACAGTATTCATGAAGCTAGAAATC
>BNJT01000491.1_pt1 | contig 25683 bp, 44 predicted proteins | sample 8540491 | NCBI WGS metagenome assembly BNJT01 (sample SAMD00202455, study PRJDB9452) | human saliva metagenome | host: Homo sapiens | reverse complement strand
CGTGTAGCACTCAAATTGCGAAAAAAATTTAGTCTAGGGATAGAAATATCTCTAGACTTTTTTGATGACGTAAAAATAACCTTGAGCTAGTTATCCTCAAGGTTATACTCTTCGAAAATCTCTTCAAACCACGTTAGCGTCGCCTTATCGTAGGTATGGTTACTGACTTCGTCAGTTCTATCTACAACCTCAAAACAGTGTTTTGAGCTGACTTCGTCAGTTCTATCCACAACCTCAAAAACAGTGTTTTGAGCTGACTTCGTCAGTTCTATCTACAACCTCAAAACAGTGTTTTGAGCTGACTTCGTCAGTTCTATCTATAACCTCAAAGCAGTGCTTTGAGCAGCCTGCGGCTAGCTTTCTAGTTTGCTCTTTGATTTTCATTGAGTATTAGATAAAATATAGAAGGCGGAATACAAGTTAATCGTGATATTCTCCACGATTCCACTTGACATTCTCTTCATCGAAGATATGATCATTGGCAGCTACATCTGGGCTCACTTCAGATAGTTTATCAATTTTCGCAATCAATTCTTCTTTTTCAGGACTTGGTTTGTACTTGGTATTGATAAATTCATCTACAATGTTGTTAATGAAATTGATACCTAGGATTGCACCACCGAAAGCAACAATATTAGCATTGAGATTTTCACGAGCGGAACGAGCAGTCGCAACATCTCCGACAAGTACAACTCGAGTTCCAGGAACTTTATCAGCAGATACAGCAATTCCAACACCTGTACCGCAAAGGGCGACTCCAAAGTCAGCCCGTCCATTGACGACCTCCTCTGCAATTAAGCGACCATAAATAGGATAGTGAGTACGGACGAAATCATAAGTACCAACATCAATGATTTCATGACCTTGTTCTTTTAGGTGTTTTGAAATCTTCATCTTCACATCTGTTACAATGTGATCACAACCGAGAGCAATTTTCATGGGAATACCTCCTAGCAGAGCTTGTTCAGCATATCAATGCGAACTTGGTGACGACCAGAATCATAGTTGTGCTCAAGAAAGGCTTTGACTATTTCAACTGCTAAAATATCACCTGTAATTCCAGAACCAATTGTAATGATTGGAGTAGAATTGTGTCGAATAGTCATCATGGCAGAGTGTTCATCGGAAACAGCGGCGCAGATAATACCTTTAAACTTATTAGCAGGCATAAAAGAATGTCCAAACTTGTCAAAAAGAATAGCACGAGCTTGCTTATATTTTCTAAACTCTGTAATAGCATTGACAGTAGAATCAACGAAATCCGCAGAACCTTGTGTAGAGTTGAGGTCAATTACTTCATAACCAGAATGAAGCAGATAGTGTTTGACGGTTTCTTTCAGTTGGAAACCATCTTGGTCAGTAGCTAAAAATAACTTTCATAAGAACCTTCTTTCTTTAGCTATCCAAAAAGCATGCAATGAAATATCATTGTTGACGATATAGAAGATATATTATATCTTCAAATATAGTATAGTCCTTGTAAAATTATTTGTCAAGGATTTATAAAAACTAGTTGAAGAATTTTTTCTTCAGCTAGTTTTGGCATTTATTGATCCAATTTCTGATATCGGTTAAATCATAGTTAATCTCAGATTGATGGGCTACCTGGCTGAGTGTAATAGAAGTCAGGGTTGCAACTAAAGTATTTTCAATAATATCAAGAGAGTTGGTTACGACGCATCTTTTAGCCTTTTTACTTTCCTTGTTGCCTAAGAATTTTTTTAGAAGATTTTGACTTTCAAAGATTCGATTTTTTCCTTCTATAGCTACAAATACATCGTAAAAGGTGATTTGGCTGAGGGGTTTAGAAAGAGCAACGCCTCCATTTTTCCCTCTAACGGATTTAACCAATCCTTCGTTGTCTAATAGTTTTATAATTTTTTTCAAATAAGAATCTGAAACTTCTAGCCGTTCACTCAAGGAAATTGTATTGATATATTTTCCTTCAGGGAGCTGATCTAACATGAGTAAGACATAGACTGACTGTTCCCAACCTGATGACAATCGCATGTTTGTACCTCCATATAAAAAGATAATCATTATCCACAATTACCAGTATAGCCTTTTTTTGTTTTTTTCTCAATACATAGGAGTTTAAAAAAATAATCTTGGAATTTTTTGATAAATCTCTTGACATTCATTTTTAAAAGAGTAGAATAAAAGACAAAAAATATCATCAATATCTTTTGAAAGAAGGGGAAAGAAATGAAACGAGGTTCAAATTTTATTTTTTTGATTTCTATATTACTTACCACACTTTTTTTATGGGGTCGTCTTTTTCCAACTGGGAAATATCTCATAGTAGTTGAAAAAGACTCCTCCATTATTACTTGGGGGTGTTCGATTTATTATTGCTGGGTTAGTGATGTTGGTATTATCGTTTTTTTATTTTGGCAAGGGAGGGACTATCATTCCCTAAAAAGTCAAGGTAGCAAGATAAAGGGGTTTATATTGGTTGTGACTATCGGGCTCTTACAGACAGCTGGAACCATGGGATTTCTTAATCTTGCCCTAGCTCATGATGTGTCGTCATCGATGTCTTCCATTATCTTATTTACGAATCCTCTTTGGTTAGCTTTCTTAGCACATTTTTTGTTAAAAGATACATTGACTATTCAGAAGATAAGTGCCTTAATATTAGGTGTGGCTGGAGTTGTTACTTGTATTGGACTAGATGTATCTGCGTTTAGTTTAGGTGCTTTGTTTGCTTTACTTGGTTCATTTTGTTGGTCAATCAATACAGTTGTCACCAAGAAAATTCCTTTTGATAACGGTCCATGGATATTTACAGCTTGGCAATTGTTATTAGGTGGGGTATTCCTTTACTTATTCTCAATACCTGTGCATGAAAGTTATAACTTTCTAAATTTAGGATTTTGGGGCTGGGTTTGGTTTATATGGTTAATTATTCCTGCGTCTGTTGGTTCGTTTGGACTGTGGTTTTATAGTCTAGGACAAAGGGGAGCAACAGTAGCTAGCAGTTTCTTGTTTTTTTAGTTCCAGTATTTTTCAACTATCTTTTCTATTATGGGCTTACATGAGCCGTTTACATTGAATTTGGTTCTTGGGGGTTCGATGGTTGTGTTAGCATTGGTATTAGTAAACTGGAAAGTCAAGGGAGAAGAGGAGTAGTCTATGGAAGTTGGAAATGATATTGTTATTCAAAATGGAACACAATGGAGTTTTGGTAATGGTGTAGCTCAACATTTTGATGAGCATGTTAGACAATCCATTCCTTTATATGATGAAGGACATGACCTTGTTTGTCATCTAAGCGATTTTTTTATTCGTGACCATTCCTTATGTTATGAGCTAGGCTCCGCAACGGGTAATCTGATTGGTAAATTATACCAGCGTCATAAGTCTAAAAAAAGAAGTTCGTTTTATCGGGATAGAAGAGATTCCAGAAATGAATCAGGTAACACAATCAAAAATTTCTTGAGCTTGAATTTATAACAAGCTCCGTGGAGGAAGTCAGGTTAGAACCCAGCGATTTAATTATTAGCTATTATTTCCTTCAGTTTATTCTTCCAGACAAGAGACGATAAAAACATGCGGATAAAAAAAGTTATTCGGTAAGGGTTTACAAATTATCAGCATTATGATAGAATACAGTTACAAGTTAATACAAGGTGAGTGTTACTAAGTAATATTAGGCATGATCACAGGTGAATTAGAAATCGGATGATTTTCTAGTTCATTTGTGGTCATTTTTAGTACTCATATACCTTTAAGATATAAAAAGGAGGTTGACATGTATCGAATTCTAAATCCAATGAATCACAATGTCTCGCTTGTCAGAAATGATAAAGGAGAAGAAGTGATTGTGATTGGTAAGGGGATTGCATTTGGAAAGAGGAAGGGGGATTTGATTGCTGAACATCAGGTTGAGAAAATCTTTCGGATGAAGACAGAAGAGTCCAGAGAAAACTTTATGGCTCTTCTCAAAGATGTTCCGCTTGATTTTATCACAGTGACCTATGAGATTATTGATAAGCTTTCCAAAGAAATATCACTATCCGACTCAAGAGTATCTCTACGTAACCTTGACAGATCATATTTACTGTTCTTATCAAGCTCTAGCTCAAGGAAGGTACAAGGATAGCAATTTGCCAGATATTTCTGCCAAGTATCCTGTCGCTTTTCAAATCGCAAATGAAGCATTTTGAAATTTACCGTCAGAAGCTAGCGGATCATTTTCCTGAGGACGAAATTATTCGGATTGCTTATCATTTCATTAATGCCGAAGGTGAAAATGAAGTGGAACTTGTGGAGTCGATTGATAAGAGGAAAAGAAATTCTCAGGAACGTTGAGGAAGTCTTAAAAGGATTACGCTATTCAACGAACCAAAAGAGAATAATCATTTCTATGATCGCTTTATGATCCATCTGAAATTATTTCTTGGATTATTTAGACAGATCTAGAGATGATAACCAATCACTTCTGGATATGGAAGATCATATTAAACAATCCTATCCAAAAGCGTTCGAGATTGGTTCCAAGATCTATGATGTGATTACGCAACATACGGGTCTTGATTTGTATAAAAGTGAACGAGTTTATCTAGTTCTACATATCCAACGTTTATTGTCATAAAAATTTATTTAAAACTATATAAGGAGAATTCTATCATGAATAGAGAAGAAGTAACATTGTTAGGTTTTGAAATCGTAGCCTATGCTGGCGATGCTCGTTCAAAACTATTGGAAGCCTTGAAGGCTGCTGAAGCTGGTGATTTTGCAAAAAGCGGACGCTCTGGTAGAGGAAGCTGGTAGCTGTATTGCAGAGGCTCACCATGCTCAAACAAGTCTATTGACTAAGGAAGCTTCTGGTGAAGACTTAGCTTATAGTGTGACCATGATGCATGGTCAAGACCACTTGATGACAACCATCTTGTTAAAAGATTTGATGCACCACTTAATCGAACTCTACAAGAGAGGAGTTAAATAATGAATAAACTCATTGCATTTATTGAGAAAGGAAAGCCTTTCTTTGAGAAACTATCTCGTAATATCTATCTTCGTGCTATTCGTGATGGTTTTATTGCTGGTATGCCTGTTATTCTCTTCTCAAGTATCTTTATCTTGATTGCCTTTGTACCAAACTCATGGGGCTTTAAATGGTCTGATGATGTTGTTAATCTCCTCATGAAACCTTACAGCTATTCAATGGGTATCTTGGCTTTGTTGGTAGCTGGTACAACAGCTAAGTCATTGACCGACTCAGTCAAACCGTAGCATGGAGAAAAACCAATCAAATCAACTATATGTCAACACTATTGGCAGCAATTGTTGGTTTGTTGATGTTGGCAGCTGACCCTATCGAAAATGGTCTAGCTACTGGATTCTTGGGGACAAAAGGTTTGCTTTCAGCCTTTCCTTGCTGCCTTTGTTACAGTAGCTATCTATAAGGTCTGTGTTAAGAACAACGTCACCATTCGTATGCCTGACGAAGTTCCACCAAATATCTCACAAGTCTTTAAAGATGTGATTCCATTCACTTTATCTGTTGTATCTCTATACGTTTTGGATCTTTATTTGGCTCGTCAACTTTTGTAGGTGCAAGCGTAGCGGAATCAATCGGTAAATTCTTTCGCACCACTCTTCTCAGCAGCAGACGGATACCTTGGTATTACCATTATCTTTCGGTGCCTTTTGCCTTCTTCTGGTTTGTTGGTATTCATGGTCCATCTATCGTTGAACCTGCTATCGCAGCTATTACCTATGCAAATGCCGAAGTCAACTTGAACCTTCTCCAACAAGGAATGCACGCAGACAAGATTCTTACTTCTGGTACACAAATGTTTATCGTTACCATGGGTGGTACTGGTGCGACACTAGTTGTTCCATTCATGTTCATGTGGTTAACAAAAATCGAAAACGTAACCGTGCAATCGGACGTGCTTCAGTAGTTCCTACTTTCTTTGGTGTAAATGAACCAATCTTGTTTGGTGCTCCATTGGTATTGAAATCCAATCTTCTTCATTCCATTTATTTTTTTGCTCCTATCGCAAACGTTTGGATCTTCAAATTCTTTATTGAAACACTTGGAATGAACTCATTTACTGCTAACCTACCATGGACAACTCCAGCTCCATTAGGGTCTAGTTCTTGGTACGAACTTCCAAGTTCTATCATTCATTCTTGCTGCCCTTCTAATCGTGGTTGACGTAATCATTTACTATCCATTCCTTAAAGTATATGATGAACAAATTCTCGAAGAAGAGCGTTCAGGTAAATCTAATGATGAATTGAAAAGAAAAAAAGTTGCTGCAAACTTCAACACTGCAAAAAGCAGATGCTATTCTTGAAAAAAAGCGGGTGTCGATGCAGCACAAAATACCATCACTGAAGAAACAAATGTCCTCGTTCTCTGTGCAGGTGGAGGTACAAGTGGTCTCCTTGCAAATGCTTTTGAACAAGGCAGCTGCAGAATACAATGTTCCCTGTGAAAGCAGCAGCAGGTGGCTATGGTGCTCACCGTGAAATGTTGCCAGAGTTTGATCTAGTTATCCTTGCTCCCTCAAGTTGCTTCAAACTTTGAAGACATGAAAGCGGAAACAGATAAACTCGGTATTAAACTTGCGAAAACAGAAGGCGCTCAATACATCAAATTAACTCGTGATGGAAAAGGTGCTCTTGCATTTGTACAAGCTCAATTCGATTAACGATAGGGACTATAAAACAGTCTCCTCTCATTACCGAAATCGCTATGGCGAATTTCCTAATCGCCTTATTCATTCGTTGGTAAAAAGATAATGTTTTTTTACCTTCTCATGTCACAATTCGATTAAGGCTAGGGACTATGAAATAGTTTCCTATCGTTACGGAAATCGCTATGGCGAATTTCCTAATCGTTTATGTTAATTCGTCGGTAAAAATATATCGTTTTTACCTCCTCATGTCACAATTCGATTAAGACTAGGGACTGTGAAACAGTCTCCTCTCGTTACGGAAATCGCTATGGCGAATTTCCTAATCGCCTTGTTAATTCGTCGGTAAAAAGATATCGTTTTTACCTCCTCATGTCACAATTCGATTAAGGCTAGGGACTGTGAAACAGTCTCCTCTCGTTACGGAAATCGCTATGGCGAATTTTCCTAATCGCCTTATTAATTCGTCGGTAAAAAGATATCGTTTTTACCTCCTCATGTCACAATTCGGTGACTTGGTACAAGAAGTGAGATGGAAAAGGATGGCTCACTGACTCCTCTACTCTCACTTTTTACTTTATTTAAAAACAAGAAATAGGTGAAAAAAATGACAAAAAAACACTTCCCAAAAGACTTTATTTTTTTGGTGGCGCAACAGCTGCTTATCAAGCAGAAGGTGCTACACATACTGATGGAAAAGGACCAGTTGCGTGGGATAAATATCTTGAAGATAACTACTGGTACACTGCCGAACCAGCCAGTGATTTTTACAATCGATATCCCAGTTGACCTCAAGCTAGCAGAAGAGTATGGTGTCAATGGTATTCGAATTTCTATTGCCTGGTCACGTATTTTCCCGACTGGTTACGGCCAAGTAAATGCTAAAGGTGTTGAGTTTTATCATAATCTATTTGCGGAGTGCCACAAACGTCATGTTGAGCCTTTTGTAACTCTTCATCACTTTGATACGCCAGAAGCTCTCCACTCAAATGGAGATTTCTTAAATCGTGAAAATATCGAACACTTTGTAGACTACGCTGCCTTCTGTTTTGAAGAATTTCCAGAAGTAAACTATTGGACAACCTTTAATGAAATTGGGCCAATCGGTGATGGTCAATACTTGGTTGGTAAATTCCCTCCAGGTATTCAGTACGACCTTGCCAAAGTTTTCCAATCGCACCACAATATGATGGTGTCCCATGCGCGTGCAGTTAAATTATACAAAGATAGGGGGCTATAAAGGGAGAAATTGGGGTTGTACATGCACTTCCAACTAAATATCCTTTAGATCCAAATAATCCTGCAGATGTTCGTGCAGCTGAACTGGAAGATATCATTCACAATAAATTTATCTTGGATGCAACTTATCTTGGACACTATTCAGATGAAACGATGGAAGGTGTCAACCATATCTTATCAGTCAATGGTGGTAGCTTAGATCTTCGTGAAGAAGATTTTTACAGCATTAGAAGCAGCAAAAAGACTTTGAATGATTTCCTAGTATCAACTACTATATGAGTGACTGGATGGAAGCTTGTGATTGTGAAACAGAAATCATCCATAATGGTAAGGGAAAAAAAGGGAGTTCTAAAGTACCAAATCAAAGGTATAGGTCGTCGTGTAGCTCCTGACTATGTACCACGTACGGATTGGGATTGGATTATCTACCCTCAAGGTTTGTATGACCAAATCATGCGTGTGAAGAAAGATTATTCTAACTACAAGAAGATTTACATCACTGAAAATGGTCTCGGATACAAAGATGAGTTCGTTGATAATACTGTTTACGATGATGGACGTATTGATTATGTCAAACAACACTTGGAAGTCTTGTCTGATGCGATTGCAGATGGCGCTAATGTAAAAGGTTACTTCATTTGGTCATTAATGGATGTCTTCTCATGGTCAAATGGTTATGAGAAAACGTTACGGTCTCTTCTATGTGGACTTTTGAAACTCAAGAACGTTATCCTAAGAAATCAGCTCATTGGTACAAGAAAAATATCTGACACGCAAATCATAGAGTAACTTATAAAAAAATCCTACCGTGTGGTAGGATTTTTTTATGGTTTAGAAAAGAATAATTTTTTTGTTTGTTTTGAAAGTTGTTCAAACGTTTCTTTTGCTCAGTTTAGAATCTGAAACAATAGTATCAATATCCGAGAGATTGTAGAAAGTATAGAAGTCAAATTTATTAAATTTACTATTGTCTGCTAACAAGATTCTTTTTATTGGCATTATTTAAAAGCAATACGTTGGACTTCGCCTTCTTCTTCACTAAATGTTGCAATAGCATGATCCTTAATACCGTTACAACTTACGAAGGCCTTGGAAAAATTGTAGGTTGCTTAAATCTTGTAATGTCATCGTACCAACAAAGGCACCTGTGATAGAACGATAGTTACCACCAATGAGAATCAAATCTGTTAGTTTTCGTTCGTTTAGAATGAGAAATACCGGCAAACTGTTTGTTACTACCCGAATATTATCGATAGGAAGTTCTCGAGCAAAGCATTCTAAGGTTGTTCCTGGACCTATAAAAATAGTTTCGCCTGAATCAATTAAATGACCAGCGAATCTGCTAATCTCTTGTTTTTTTCTGCAATCTGTAAGCTCTGTTTTTTTCTATATTAGAACGTTCATTATTTAAAAAGAGAACCTGTACGAATTTTTTTCTGCTCCACCGTGTACACGAACGAGTAAGTCTTTGTCAGCAAGTTCTTGTAGGTAGCGTCGAGCTGTCATATCTGAAACATCCAATCGAAACATAATTTCTTTTACAGTAATAGTGCCTTTTGTATTAACTGTTTCTAGAATACTGTCTAATTTTTTTCTTGCTTTAACATCTCTATCACCTCGATTTCTACTATTATTATCTTACCACAAAAACAATCAATCATTCAAATATAAAAAAACAAAAACAAAAAAACAAAAATATCATGGTTTGTTTAAACAAATCATGATATTTTTTTATCACTATTAAATAGTTAAAATTAGCTTAAACCATAGTTGTAGTCATCATCTTGCATGGCTTCAACTTCACCTAGCAGGTAACCATTTCCGACTTGAGAGAAGAAGTCGTGGTTGGAAGTTCCTGTAGAGATTCCGTTCATAACAATTGGATTGACATCATCTGCTGAATCTGGGAAAAGAGGATCCTGCCCTAGATTCATAAGAGCTTTATTAGCGTTGTAGCGTAGGAAGGTTTTGACTTCTTCCGTCCATCCAACACCGTCATAGAGACTTTCAGTATAGCCTTCTTCGTTCTCATAAAGTGTATAGAGAAGATCGTACATCCATTCCTTGAGTTTTTTTCTTGTTCATCTTCTGGTAATTCATTAAAACCAAGCTGGAACTTGTAGCCGATGTAGGTACCGTGAACAGATTCATCACGGATAATTAGTTTGATAATTTCTGCAACGTTAGCAAGTTTGTTGTTACCCAGGTAATAGAGGGGAGTAAAGAAACCAGAGTAGAAGAGGAAGGTTTCAAGGAAGACACTGGCAACTTTTTTCTCAAGTGGGCTACCATTGAGATAAATTTCATTGACAATTTCAGCCTTCCTTTGTAGGTAAGGGTTTGTATTTGTCCATTCGAAAAATTTCGTCAATCTCAGATTTTGTATTCAAAGTTGAGAAGATAGAAGAGTAAGATTTTGCGTGGACTGATTCCATGAATTGAATGTTATTAAAGACAGCTTCTTCGTGTGGAGTACGGATATCTGAGCGAAGAGCCTGAACACCTGTTTCAGATTGCATGGTATCTAAGAGAGTTAATCCACCAAAAACCTTACCAACTAAGTCTTTTTCTTTATTTGATAATTTTCTCCAGTCATCCAAGTCATTTGATAGGGGGATACGTGTATCGAGCCAGAACTGCTCAGTTAACTTCTCCCAAGTTGATTTGTCGATGACATCTTCGATGGCATTCCAGTTAATGGCTTTGTAGTAAGTTTCCATTTGAAATCTCTTTCTGTATATAATAATGCTGTTGCACAATCGTTTTTTTGCTTTATGATAATTCCTTTAGTGTATCGCACAAAAAGTCGGAGAACCGACTTTTACATGTGCTTAGCTAGTTTATAAAATGCTTGACCAAGTTCTCTTTTGAAGTTAGCTTACTAAAATTACAGAGAAATAGTAATTCCTTTGGTTAAAAACTAAATAACGCAGCTTTCACATTGGTTAGCACCAACTTCTCCACCATCATCTGTAAAGGTACGGACGTAGTAGATAGACTTGATACCCTTTATTGAAAGCATAGTTACGAAGGATAGATAAGTCACGAGTTGTTTGTTTGTTTTCTTTCTTCCATTCGTAAAGTCCTTTTTGGAATGTCGCTACGCATGAAGAGAGTGAGGGATAGTCCTTGGTCTACGTGTTCAGTTGCAGCGGCATAAACGTCTATGACTTTGCGCATATCCATGTCGTAGGCAGAAGTGTAGTAAGGAATAGTCTCTGTAGATAATCCTGCAGCAGGATAGTAGATTTTACCGATTTTCTTTTCTTGGCGTTCTTCAATCCGTTGTGTAATTGGGTGGATTGACGCAGAAACATCATTGATGTAGCTGATAGAGCCATTTGGAGCAACAGCTAGACGGTTTTGGTGGTAAAGACCATCCGCTTGAACCTTGTCACGAAGCTCAGCCCAATCAGCTGCACTAGGGATAAAGACATCTTTGAAGAGTTCTTTGACACGGTCTAATGTTGGGACAAATTCGCCAGTCACATACTTCTCGAAGTAAGTACCGTTGGCATAATCTGATTTATCAAAATTATGGAAGGTGATGCCACGCTCACGTGCGATATTATTTGACTCTACCAAAGTCCAGTAGTTCATAAGCATAAAGTAGATGCTTGTAAATTCAACCGATTCGGCTGAACCGTATTCGATCAATTGTTGCGCTAGGTAGCTATGAAGTCCCATGGCACCAAGACCAAAGGTATGTGCTTGACTGTTTCCATTATCGATAGTAGGAACAGCTACGATGTGAGAACTGTCTGTAACGAAGGTTAGAGCACGCACCATAGCTCGAATAGAGCGACCAAAGTCAGGTGAAGTCATCATGTTGACGACGTTGGTTGAACCAAGGTTACATGAGATATCCGTACCCATTTTGAGATATTCCTGAGCATCGTTGATCAAGCTTGGCTCCTGAACTTGGAGAATCTCTGAACATAAGTTACTCATGATAATTTTTTTCCATCAATAGGATTTGCACGGTTAGCTGTATCAATATTGACTACATAAGGATAACCTGATTCTTGTTGCAATTTAGAAATTTCAGTCTCTAAATCACGGGCCTTGATTTTTTTGTTTTACGAATATTTGGATTGGCTACTAGTTCATCATATTTTTTTCAGTGATATCGATATAGTTGAATGGGATACCGTACTCAAGTTCAACAGAGTAGGGACTGAAGAGGTACATGTCTTCATTTTTTTGCGAGCCAATTCGTAGAATTTATCCGGAACTACAACACCGAGTGAAAGTGTTTTAACACGAACCTTCTCATCGGCATTTTCTTTTTTAGTTGAAAGAAAAGCGATGATGTCTGGGTGGAAAACGTTGAGATAAACAACACCAGCACCTTGACGTTGACCCAATTGGTTAGAGTAAGAGAAACTATCTTCAAAGAGTTTCATAACTGGGACAACACCAGAAGCCGCACCTTCATAACCTTTGATAGGTGCACCAGCTTCACGAAGGTTGCTAAGAGTGATTCCTACACCACCACCGATACGTGACAGTTGAAGGGCAGAGTTGATAGAACGACCGATAGAGTTCATATCATCTGTTACCTGAATCAAGAAGCAAGATACCAACTCTCCACGACGGGCACGACCAGCGTTCAAGAAAGAAGGAGTTGCAGGTTGGTAACGTTGATGGATAATCTCATTTGCAATATCAGTAGCAATAGCTTCATTTCCATCTGCGAAGTAAAGAGCATTAAATAAGACACGATCTTCCATGCTTTCAAGATAATACTCGCCGTCATTTGTCTTCAAGGCATATTGATTGTAAAACTTGTAGGCTGCCATGAAAGACTTGAAACGAAAGTTTTGGTCCTTGATAAATTGAGATAACTCTTCTAAGAATTCAGGACGGTATTTCTTGATAAATGCTGTTTCGATGTAGTTGTGTTTGATGAGGTAATTGATTTTTTTCGGAAATCGAATCAAAAACCATAGTATTCGGAAGAACATTTTTCCTTAAAGAAGGCCTCTAAAAGCATCTTGGTCTTTATGAAGCATGATTTGTCCATTAACAGGACGGTTGATTTTCGTTGTTGAGACGGAAATAGGTTACGTCTGCAAGATGTTTTAATCCCATAAAAATTTCCCTTATCTAATTAAAAAAAGAAAGGCTTCTAACTTAGAACTAGAAGCAGGTTTCTTCTGGATGATGTATTAAGATTAAGCTAATTGCTTTTAATTTTCCTGGTTGGAAACCTGAAAAGACTTCAGTTGGTGTTTCTATTACTGGAGCTGCATTGAAACCAAGACCTTTTACATGTTCAATATATTCAGGTTGCTCATCAAGATTGATCTCTTGATAGGTGATGTTATTACTGTCCAAGAAACGTTTGGTCATTTTGCATTGGACACAGTTGTTTTTTTAGAATAAACAGTTACCATAATTGTAGCTCTCTTTCAAAAATAGATTCCTTTCTTAGTATATCAGAAAAAAATTTATTTGTCAATCGATAAGACTAAATATTGTGGTGAAATTTTATCTTACGAAATATAAAACACAATATATAGTATTTATGCAATTAGATGCTAATGTTTTTAGACAAAAGTAGGGTTATTAGCCGGTTTTTATATTGTGTTTTTATGAGATATTTGAAAGATTTTTCAGTAAGTTATCAGAAATGTATTAGAATAAAGTCTATAAAAATACTTGAAAAAAATAATCTAGAAGGTGATATAATACAGAATTGTAAGGGTTATCACATATAACTCAAAAAAAGAAAGAACAAAAAGGAGAGTCAAACTATGGCTTCTAAAGATTTCCACGTAGTGGCAGAAACAGGTATTCACGCACGTCCAGCAACATTGTTGGTACAAACTGCTAGCAAATTTGCTTCAGATATCACTCTTGAGTACAAAGGTAAATCAGTTAACCTTAAATCAATCATGGGTGTTATGAGTCTTGGTGTTGGCCAAGGTGCTGACGTAACAATCTCAGCTGAAGGTGCAGACGCAGATGATGCTCTTGCTGCAATCTCAGAGACTATGGAAAAAGAAGGGTTGGCATAAGAGAAATGACAGAAATGCTTAAAGGAATTGCAGCATCTGATGGTGTTGCTGTTGCAAAAAGCATATCTACTCGTTCAACCGGATTTGTCATTTGAGACTCTTTACAGTCGAAGATACAAACGCAGAAGAGGCTCGTTTGGATGTAGCTCTTGAAGCTTCTCAAAACGAGCTTTCTCTTATCCGTGAGAAAGCTGTAGGTACGCTAGGTGAAGAAGCGGCACAAGTTTTTGACGCTCATTTGATGGTTCTTGCTGACCCAGAATTGATTGGTCAGATTAAAGAAACAATCCGTGCTAAGAAAGTCAATGCTGAAGCAGGTCTTAAAGAAGTGACTGACATGTTCATCACTATCTTTGAAGGTATGGAAGACAACCCATATATGCAAGAACGTGCAGCAGATATCCGCGACGTGACAAAAACGTGTATTGGCAAATCTTCTTGGTAAGAAATTACCAAACCCAGCTTCAATCAATGAAGAAGTTATCGTGATTGCTCATGACTTGACACCATCTGATACAGCTCAATTGGACAAAAAAACTTTGTAAAAAGCTTTTTGTAACAAACATCGGTGGACGTACAAGTCACTCAGCTATCATGGCACGTACACTTGAAATTGCAGCTGTATTGGGAACGAAATAACATCACTGAAGTAGTGAAAGACGGTGATATCCTTGCTGTTAACGGAATTACTGGTGAAGTGATTATCAACCCAACAGATGAACAAGCAGCAGAATTTAAAGCAGCTGGTGAAGCTTATGCTAAAACAAAAAAAGCTGAATGGGCACTTTTGAAAGATGCTCAAACAGTGACTGCTGACGGTAAACACTTCGAGTTGGCTGCTAACATCGGTACTCCAAAAGACGTTGAAGGTGTTAACAACAACGGTGCAGAAGCTGTTGGACTTTACCGTACAGAGTTCTTGTACATGGATTCTCAAGACTTCCCAACTGAAGATGAGCAGTATGAAGCATACAAGGCTGTTCTTGAGGGAATGAATGGTAAACCAGTGGTTGTTCGTACAATGGATATCGGTGGAGATAAGGAACTTCCTTACTTCGATATGCCACACGAAATGAACCCATTCCTTGGATTCCGTGCCCTTCGTATCTCTATTTCTGAGACTGGAGATGCGATGTTCCGTACACAAATCCGTGCCCTTCTTCGTGCTTCTGTTCATGGTCAATTGCGTATCATGTTCCCAATGGTTGCCCTTTTGAAAGAATTCCGTGCAGCTAAAGCAGTTTATGAAGAAGAAAAAGCAAACCTTCTTGCTGAAGGTGTTGCAGTTGCGGATGATATCCAAGTTGGTATCATGATTGAGATCCCTGCAGCAGCAATGCTTGCAGACCAATTTGCAAAAGAAGTAGACTTCATGTCAATTGGTACAAACGACTTGATTCAATACTCAATGGCAGCAGACCGTATGAACGAACAAGTTTCATACCTTTATCAACCATATAACCCATCAATCCTTCGCTTGATTAACAACGTTATCAAGGCAGCTCACGCTGAAGGTAAATGGGCAGGTATGTGTGGTGAAATGGCTGGTGACCAGAAAAGCTGTTCCACTTCTTGTCGGAATGGGCTTGGATGAGTTCTCTATGTCAGCAACTTCAGTACTTCGTACACGTAGCTTGATGAAGAAATTGGATACTGCTAAGATGGAAGAGTACGCTAACCGTGCCCTTACAGAGTGTTCAACAATGGAAGAAGTTCTTGAGCTTCAAAAAGAATACGTTAATTTTTGATTAATCTTATGAACCTTGTGACTTTGTTGCAAGGTTCTTTTCTTTGTGTCATTTTAGAGATTCTATTTCTGAATGTAATTGGTAGACACGAATAGTTAGAAAAATAGTAACTGGTAAATAACTTGACATCCCCTTAAAAATAGGGGTAAAAATATTTACCAGTTAATCAATTTACCAAGGAGTTATGATGAAAAATCTATTTTAATTATACTGTTAAGTCTACTAACTTTCATTTTTGGAGCTTGTAGTCAAAAAGAAACACAAGAGGTAAAAGGGTTGAAAATTGTGACCAGTTTTTATCCTATTTACGCAATGGTAAAAAGAAGTATCAGGTGATTTGAATGATGTTCGTATGATTCAATCAAGTAGTGGTATTCATTCGTTCGAACCCTCGGCAAATGATATTGCAGCAATATATGATGCAGATGTTTTTATTTATCATTCTCATACATTAGAATCTTGGGCTGGAAGCCTTGACCCCAATTTGAAAAAATCAAAAGTTAAAGTTTTAGAAGCTTCTGAAGGGATGACACTAGACCGTGTACCAGGATTAGAGGGTGTTGAAGCAGGAGATGGAGTGGATGAGAAAACTCTTTATGATCCTCATACATGGTTAGATCCTGTAAAAGTTGCAGAGGAAGCGCAGATTATAGCAGATAAATTATCAGATATCGATGTTGAGCATAAAGATACTTATCAAAAAAATGCTAAAGAATTTATCAAAAAAGCTACTGAATTAAATGTGAAGTATAAAGATAAATTTGAAAAAGTCAGTCAAAAAACTTTTGTTACTCAACATACTGCATTTTCTTATCTTGCAAAGAGATTTAGGGTTAAATCAACTTGGAATCGCAGGTATATCACCAGAACAAGAACCAAGTCCAAGGCAATTAACAGAAATACAAGAATTTGTTAAGACATATAAGGTCAAGACGATATTCACAGAGAGTAATGCTTCTTCAAAAAGTTGCTGAAACACTAGTAAAATCAGCAGGTGTGAGTCTAAAAACTTTAAATCCCCTAGAAGCCGATCCGGGAAATGATAAGACTTATTTAGAAAATCTTGAAGAAAATATGCTTGTCTTAGTAGAGGAATTAAAATAAGAAAACACTTATACATAAAGTGAATTAGATAAGTCTTCTGTTTAAAAATTTTTCTAAATAATAGTTTTATAGTTCAGAAAGTATTATTTAGAAGAGAAACGAATTTAAGAGTCAGTAGTGATACTGGCTCTTTTTAGAACATAAAAATCTCTTGACATCCAAATTTAAAAAGAGGTAGAATGTTAACTCAATTAATTAACCAGTTAATTAATTAGTTAATTTTGAATATAGAAATGAGGAAATTATGAAATTTAAAAAGAAATATATAGCAGCAGGATCCGCTGTTATCCTTTCCTTAAGTCTGTGTGTTTATGCTCTGAACCAACATAGTCAACAGGCCAATACAGATAAAAATCGTGTGTCCTATGTAAATGGGAATAAAGACACTAAGAAGACTGAAAATTTGACTCCAGACCAGGTTAGTCAAAAAGAAGGTATAAATGCCGAGCAAATCGTTATCAAGATTACGGATCAAGGCTATGTAACATCTCATGGCGATCATTATCACTATTATAATGGCAAGGTTCCTTTTGATGCACTCTTTAGTGAAGAGTTATTAATGAAAGATCCCAACTATCAGCTGAAAGATCAAGATATTGTCAGTGAGGTTAAGGGAGGATATATCATTAAGGTAGATGGAAAGTATTATGTTTACCTTAAAGATCAAGCTCATGCAGATAATGTAAGAACCAAAGATGAAATTAATCGCCAGAAACAAGAACATGGTAAAAGACGAGAAAGGAACTAGTGCAGAAGTATCAGTAGCTGTTACAGGGACGTTATACTACTGATGACGGTTACGTCTTTTAACGCTTCAGATATCATTAAAGATACAGGTGATGGTTATATAGTACCACATGGAGGTCACTATCATTTCATTCCTAAGAGTGACTTGTCGGCAGGTGAATTAGCAGCCGCAAAAGCATATTTATCAGGGAATACTACAGCTCTCAGTCAACCTTTATCAGTGACACCGAATAATGGTGTTACTGCAGCAGATGATGGTTATGTCTTTAACCCTAATGACATTGTCAGAGATACAGGTGATGCTTATATAGTAAGACATGGGGACCACTATCATTATATTCCTAAGTCATCTCTTAACAATCCTCCATCACACTCTAACACGGAAGAGGTAGGAAGTTCTTCTAGTTCTGTATTAAGTAATGCGACTTCACATGTCCACCATGAGGAAGAAGATGGTCATGGTTTTGATGCCAATCGAATTATCAGTGAAGATTCAGAAGGTTTTGTCATGACTCATGGCGACCACAATCATTACTTTTTAAGAAGGATTTGACAGCAGAACAAATCAAGGCGGCGCAAGATCATTTGAGAGGTAAAAACGCCAGTAACACCAAGTCCAGCACATGATGACGATGATGATCATGATGAAGATGCACATGGTCATCACCATGACGAAGATGGTCATGGTTTTGATGCCAATCGAATTATCAGTGAAGATTCAGAAGGTTTTGTCATGACTCATGGCGACCACAATCATTACTTCTTTAAGAAAGATTTGACAGCAGAACAAATCAAGGCAGCACAAGATCATTTGAAAGGTGTAAGAACAGGAACACCAAGTCCAGCACATGATGACGATGATGATCATGATGAAGAAGCACATGGTCATCACCATGAAGAACACGGCCATGATTTTGATGCCAATCGAATTATCAGTGAAGATTCAGAAGGTTTTGTCATGACTCATGGCGACCACAATCATTACTTCTTTAAGAAAGATTTGACACCAGAACAAATCAAGGCAGCTCAAGATCATTTGAGAGGTAAAAACACCAGGAACACCAAGTCCAGCACATGATGACGATGACGATCATGATGAAGAAGTACATGGTCATCACCATGACGAACATGGTCATGGTTTTGATGCTAATAGAGTCATAAGTGAAGACGCTGCTGGTTTCATCATGAGCCATGGTGACCACAATCATTACTTCTTTAAGAAAGATTTGACACCAGAACAAATCAAGGCAGCGCAAAAACATCTAGAGGAAGTTAAAACTAGTCATAATAGATTAGATTCTGTGCCATCTCATGAACAGGATTATCCAGTTAATGACAAAGAAATGAAAGATTTAGATAAAAATCGAAGAAAAAAATTGCTGGCATTATGAAACAATATGGTGTCAAACGGGAAAAGTATTATCGTGAATAAAGAAAAAAATGCGATTATCTACCCTCATGGCGATCACCATCATGCTGATCCAATTGATGAACATAAACCGGTTGGAATTGGTCATTCTCACAGTAACTATGAATTGTTTAAACCCGAAGAAGGAGTTGCTAAAAAAGAAGGGAATAAAGTTTATACTGGAGAAGAATTAACGAATGTTGTTAATTTGTTAAAAAAACAGTACCTTTAATAATCAAAACTTCACATTAGCAAATGGGCAAAAACGTGTATCCTTCAGTTTCCCACCAGAACTAGAGAAAAAAATTAGGAACCAATATGCTAGTAAAAATTAATAACACCAGATGGAAAAGTATTGGAGAAAGTATCTGGGAAAAGTATTTGGAGAAGGAGTAGGGAATATTGCAAACTTTGAATTAGATCAACCTTATTTACCAGGACAAACATTTAAGTACACTATCGCTTCAAAAAGATTATCCAGAAGTAAGTTATGATGGTACATTTACAGTTCCAACATCTTTAGCTTATAAAATGGCTAGCCAAACGATTTTCTATCCTTTCCATGCAGGGGATACTTATTTAAGAGTGAAACCTCAATATGCAGTGCCTAAAGGGACTGATGCTTTTAGTCAGAGTGTTTGATGAATTTCATGGAAATGCTTATTTAGAAAAATAACTATAAAGTTGGTGAAATCAATTTACCGATTCCGAAATTAAACCAAGGAACAACCATAACAGCCGGAAATAAAATTCCTGTAACCTTCATGGCAAATGCTTATTTGGACAATCAATCGACTTATATTGTGGAAGTACCTATCTTGGAAAAAGAAAATCAAACTGATAAACCAAGTGTTCTACCACAATTCAAAGGAAATAAAACACAAGAAAATTCAAAACCTGATGAAAAGGTAGAAGAACCAAAGACTAGTGAGAAGGTAGAAAAAAGAAAAACTTCCTGAAACTGGGAATAGTACTAGTAATTCAACGTTAGAAGAAGTTCCTACAGTGGATCCTGTACAAGAAAAAGTAGCAAAATTTGCTGAAAGTTATGGGATGAAGCTAGAAAATGTTTTGTTTAATATGGACGGAACAATTGAATTACATTTACCATCGGGAGAAATCATTAAAAAGAATATGGCAGATTTTACAGGAGAATCACCTCAAGGAAATGGTGACAATAAACCAGCAGATTCTTTACCAGAGGCACCAAAACCAAACGAAAAACCTGTAAAACCAGAAAACTCAACGGCTAATGGAATGTTGAATCCAGAAGGGAATGTGGCGAGTGACCCTATGTTAGATCCAGCATTAGAGGAAGCTCCAGCAGTAGATCCTGTACAAGAAAGTGGCAAAATTTGCAGCTAATTATGGATTAGGCTTAGATAGTGTTATATTCAATATGGATGGAACGATTGAATTAAGATTGCCAAGTGGAGAAGTGATAAAAAGAACTTATCTGATCTTACAGCGTAAGGAATAGCAGTAGAAAAAGTCTGAATCAAAAATGAAGTTCTCTCAAAAAGTTAGAAATACAACTCTGACTCTGGGGAATTTTATTTTTACTATTAATATATAAAAATCTCTTGACATCCAACTTAAAAATGAGGTAGAATATTTACTAGTTAATTAATTGGTTAAGTAATTTATTTAATCATTTAATAATGGAGACATCATATAAATAATTATAGAAATGAGGAAATCATGAAATTTAAAAAGAAATATATAGCAGCAGGCTCTGCTGTTATCCTTTCCTTAAGTCTGTGTGTTTATGCTCTGAACCAACATAGTCAACAGGCCAATACAGATAAAAAAATCAGTGTCCTATGTAAATGGGAATAAAGACACTAAGAAGACTGAAAAATTTGACTCCAGACCAGGTTAGTCAAAAAGAAGGAATTCAAGCAGAACAAATTGTTATTAAGATTACGGATCAAGGCTATGTAACATCTCATGGCGATCATTATCACTACTATAATGGGCAAGGTTCCTTTTGATGCGCTCTTTAGTGAAGAGCTATTAATGAAAGACCCCAAACTATCAGCTGAAAGATCAAGATATCGTCAGTGAGGTTAAGGGAGGATATATTATTAAGGTAGATGGAAAGTATTATGTTTACCTTAAAGATCAAGCTCATGCAGATAATGTAAGAACCAAAGATGAAATTAATCGCCAGAAACAAGAACACGGAAAAGAAGATAAAACAGCTAACGCTGAAGTATCTGTAGCTAAATTACAGGGACGTTATACTACTGATGATGGTTATGTCTTTAACGCTTCAGATATCATTAAAGATACAGGTGATGGTTATATAGTACCACATGGTGGTCACTATCATTTCATTCCTAAGAGTGACTTGTCGGCAGGTGAATTAGCAGCCGCAAAAGCATATTTATCAGGGAATACTACAGCTCTCAGTCAACCTCTGTCAGTGACACCGAATAATGGTGTTACTGCAGCAGATGATGGTTATGTCTTTAACCCTAATGACATTGTCAGAGATACAGGTGATGCTTATATAGTAAGACATGGTGACCACTATCATTATATTCCTAAGTCATCTCTTAACAATTCCCCATCACAATCTGATACGGTAGAGTTAGGAAGTTCTTCTAGTTCTGTATTAAGTAATCCGTCACCACATGTCCACCATGAGGAAGAAGATGGTCATGGTTTTGATGCCAATCGAATTATCAGTGAAGATTCAGAAGGTTTTGTCATGACCCATGGCGACCACAATCATTACTTCTTCAAGAAAGATTTGACACCAGAACAAATCAAGGCAGCTCAAGATCATTTGAGAGGTAAAACGCCAGTAACACCAAGTCCAGCACATGATGACGATGATGATCATGATGAAGATGCACATGGTCATCACCATGACGAAGATGGGTCATGGTTTTGATGCCAATCGAATTATCAGTGAAGATTCAGAAGGTTTTGTCATGACTCATGGCGACCACAATCATTACTTCTTCAAGAAAGGATTTGACACCAGAACAAATCAAGGCGGCTCAAGATCATTTGAAAGGGGCAAATACGACAACACCAAGTCCAGCACATGATGATGACGATGACGATCATGATGAAGATGCACATGGTCATGGTTTTGATGCTGATAGAGTCATTAGTGAAGATGCGTCAGGTTTTGTCATGACTCATGGTGACCACAATCATTACTTCTTTTAAGAAAGATTTGACACCAGAACAAATCAAGGCAGCACAAGATCATTTGAGAGGTAAAACGCCAGTAACACCAAGTCCAGCACATGATGATGACGATGATGATCATGATGAAGATGCACATGGTCATCACCATGAAGAACATGGTCATGGTTTTGATGCCAATCGAGTTATCAGTGAAGATGATCAAGGATTTGTTATGTCCCACGGTGACCACAATCATTATTTCTTTAAGAAAGATTTGACAGCAGAGCAAATCAAGGCAGCGCAAGACCATTTGAAAACACATCATGATGCAGAGCCTGTTCAACCACTTGCAAAATCTGTTGAATTATTCTCTAAAGATGCTAGTGATGAAGAAAAAATAGCTTATATTTCTAAGACCTACGGGGTTCCACTTGAAGCTATTAGAATTTCAAACGGATTCTTTGTATTTGGTAATCCAGATCAAGCCTACGATCCGACTCATATCCATCCCTATGCTGTTCGTAAGGAACATGTTCGGATTCCTCTTCAAACTGGCAATCCAGAACTTGATTTCTTGAATGAACTCTATACTACTGCCTTACGTGATGGTGTGTCTCCTTATAGCTTACAGGTAGAAAATGGAAGTTTTGTGATCCCTCATGGCGACCACAATCACTATATCAAGGTTCAAACTAAGGGCTATGAAGTAGCTTTGAAGAACAAGATTCCAGCCCTCCAATCTAACTATCAACCTGGAGCTTTTGATGAAAAAGTAGTCTTGGCAAAAGTAGATCAACTTCTTTCTGAAAGTAGAACGATTTATCAAGATCAACCTATTAAACAAAGACAGATTGAGTTAGCCTTGGGTCAATTTACGGAGAGTATGAAGAAACTTGCAACCAACTCTACTGCGGGTTATCTTGCAAGACTTGATCTCTTTGATAAGCAATATATCCATATTGATGAAAGTGTCAAACCAGTCGAAACAAGTGCATTAGACAAGAAGTATCAGGCATTAATTGATAAAATTAATACACTAGATACGGATAGCTATGGACTTCCGAAAAAAAGACCTTCTAGTTCGACTCCAAGAAGCTAAGTTGGCTAAAGATGAGGCTGGTTTAGCAGCGGTTGAATCACAACTTCAAGCTCTTCAAGACTTTAATGATCGTACTGGTGATACAACAGTGGAATATATCAAGTACTTCTACGAGCATGTAACTGATGGTCGTTTAAGTGATGAGCTTCGTAATAAAGTTGCTAATTTAACTTTGACTTTATATCAATCACAATCTTTCCGTAAGGCTGTGGACTTGAATAAACTGTTCCCAAGCATTTACCAAATCAAACAAGAAGTAGAACAGGCTTTGAAAAATCAGCCAGCTACTGCAAAGGTAAATGAAACAGTTTTAGATAAAGAAACAGTTGATAGTCAATCTGCTAAGCAAGCAATTTATGAATTCCTGAAAGAACTCTATCCTGATCTTAAGAAAGAAGAACATGTCAATCATGTTAGCAAAGAGGAAGTTGAAACTATCTTAACCAAAGCAGAGCAATTCTTAGCTCAAGTTAAAGAAGAAGGAATTAAACAATCCTTGGCAGAAGAAGTAGAAAATCTAAAAGTTGCAGCTAGCAAGGCTGATGCAGATTTGGATGAAATCAATGTCCAGGTTAAAGATCTCTTGAAACGTATTGTAGCTACTCTACAAAAAGAGAAAGAGACTGCGCAACAAGATCCACAAATAATTAATCTACATAAACAACTCTATGGATATATCAACTCACTACATAAGTATTTAGAAGATAATAATGGTTCAAATGAAGAATTTGAAAAAGTTGATAAACTATTCGATCAGCTTGATGATGATGTGAAAAACAATGATAAAGAAGCTTTTACTTGAATTAGCCAAAACAATAGTAACCTTGACTCAAGAAATCAAGTCAAAATCAAGAACAAGTGAAGAAGCAACTCCAGCAACAAAAAGCTGAATCGAATGCTGATAGCACAAGTGCAGAGAATCAACCAATTGCAAGTACAGCAACCGAAGCACCAGTAGCATCTGAATCTAACAGTGATACTGCAAGCGACGAAAGCAAACCAAGCAACACAAGAGATTCTAAACCTGCTGAATCAACTTCAGAAAATAAAACAACAGAATCTACAACAAGTACTGGAAATCAAGAAAATCCAGCTCAATAAAAAGAAAGGCGAAGTAGCTGAGCTACCTCGTCTTTTTAGTCTTTATAAGCTACGATACCAATGATGGTATCAACTGCACGTTCCATGGTCTGAAGGCTGACGTATTCAAAACGTCCGTGCATGTTCTCGCCACCAGCAAAGATATTGGGAGTTGGGATTCCCATAAAGGAAATCTTAGAGCCATCTGTTCCACCACGGATTGGTTCGATAATAGAGTGATACCCAAATCTTCCATAACAGCTTTAGCAATGGTAATTGAGTCATATCTTTTTCAATGACTTCTTTCATATTGTAGTACTGGTCTGTCAAGTTTAGCGTGACACGGTCGCTACCAAGTTCTTGATTCATTTTCTCAGCGATAGACTGCATAGCTGCTTTACGCGCTTCAAAGGCATCTTTTTCAAAATCACGAATGATGTAGCTTGCACGCGCCTCTTCGACACTACCTGTCACATCCATAAGATGGTAGAAACCTTGGTAGCCATCAGTTAACTCAGGGCGATCATTTTCAGGTAGTTGATTATGAAAATCAATTGCTAGCTGAAGGGCATTGACCATTTGTCCTTTGCAGTCCCAGGATGGACATTTCGCCCTTTGGAAATGAAGTTCAGCAGCTGCTGCTGAGAAAGTCTCGTACTGAAGTTCACCTAATGGACCGCCATCAACTGTGTAGGCAAAATCAACATCAAAATCTTCTGCATCAAATTTATTAGCACCAACACCAATTTCCTCATCTGGGCCAAAACCAACACGAATCTCACAGTGTTTGATTTCAGGGTGGGCAGTTAGATATTCGATGGCAGTCATAATTTCAGCAATCCCTGATTTGTCATCTGCTCCTAGCAAGGTTGTTCCATCTGTTGTGATAAGAGTTTGACCTGGATATTTCTCAAGACTCTTAAAGTCAGCGGGATCCAGCTTGAAACCAGAATTTCCTAAGTCGATAACTCCCCCATCATAGTTCTCAATCACCTGAGGATTAATCCCTTCGGCATTAAAATCAGCAGTATCCATGTGGGAGATGAAGCCAATCTTACGTGTTAACGATGGATCATTAGCTGGCAAGGTTCCAATTGCAAAACCATTTGGAAGGTAGTAGACGTTTTGCAGTCCAACACGTTTCATTTCAGGGATAAGGACATTGGTTGCGAAGTCAACCTGACTCTGCGTACTTGGAGTAGTAGTAGAGTGTTCATCAGAGCGTGTGTTGACCTTAACGTAGGTTAGGAAACGATCCAAGAGATTTGGGTAAGTCATTAAAAACTCCTTTTGAATTTATTTTTCCATTGTATCATATAAAGAAGAAAAACAAAAGACAAAAGAGTGAGAATGTCGCTATCTTGGCGTTTACTTATTAATAAATTAATGATAAAAATATACTTGATGAAGAATATCACAAGGAAGTAGTTATGAA
>BNJT01000119.1_pt1 | contig 25683 bp, 40 predicted proteins | sample 8540491 | NCBI WGS metagenome assembly BNJT01 (sample SAMD00202455, study PRJDB9452) | human saliva metagenome | host: Homo sapiens | reverse complement strand
CATGAGTACGGAAAAGGACGGTTTCTCCGTCCACTACTTCTGCAACACATTCATTTTTTTAGCGTCAAAAAGCAAAGATTCTCTTATTTTCAATAATTTTCATACGTTCTTCCCTCATCCGATTTTCCTACTACTGATTCGACCTCTTGGTCAAAATAGAACTATGAGAAAAATAGATGATTCTCCTTTCTTATTTCTTCCTTTTTCAACTTATATTACTATAATTGATTTATGGCCTTTAGTTTGTGCTACATGCCAGCTTTGTCTAGCCTAACAGCCAATCAGAAATATCCATAATTTTTTTATTCCCTCATACTGATACTCCTCATTTCTCGTCCTTGCTATTAAAAATCTTTGGATATGCATCCTTAACCTGAAGCAACGGAAAAAGCTTCTCGTGCCAAAGTTTTTTTCCTCTGAAATATTATCTGATACTTGAATATATAATCTTTCATCCCGTTTTATGGCAACAAAATCGATTTCCTTTTGATACAACACGCCGACATATACCTCATAGCCTCTACGAAGAAGTTCAATGGCAACTATGTTTTCCATAATCCTTCCATAATCCATATTTCTTGTTCCCAGTTTTGCATAACGAAAAGCATGATCACTTAGGTAATATTTATCATTACTGGAAAAAAATACTTTTTCCCTCTAATGTCGTATCTTCTAATCTTGTAAAATGCAAAAGCATTACATAGATAGTCTATATACGATCCGACCGTTGTATGGTGTACTTTTTCATTCATACTTCCCAAGACATTGGTAATATTTCTTGCAGAAGATAGATTTGAGATATTATCCATCAAAAAATCCACAATTCTGTTCATCAGTTGCATATTTCTAATTTTGTACTTTTTGTCGAATATCTCTGATAATCAATGTATCAAAAACATCTTCGATGTAATTATATTTTGCTTCCTGCTCTTGATACAAATAAGACCCCGCCATTCCTCCTTCTTTCAGATATGCAGAGAAAGCCTTATCTTTATTTTGAGAAGGAAAATAATTCATATATTCCTTAAAGGAGAATGGGTAGATTTTTACTTCAAAAGTTCTTCCTGTAAATAAAGTTGCGAGATCAGAGCTTAATAAAAAAGCATTTGATCCGGTGATATAAATATCGAATTTTTTTCCGAGGCATGTAGCCCATTGATCGCTTTTTCAAAGCCTGCACACATCTGCACTTCATCAATGAAAACAAAGTTGTGTGCATTCTCCTTATATTGTGAATGGATAAATTCATACAATGCTTTATAGCTAAGAAGGGATTCATACTCAGGCAAATTAAAATTGACAAAAATAATATTAGCTGTAGAAATATTAATATAGTCACTAAATGCTTCCAACAATTTGGATTTTTCCGGATCTTCGAACGCCTGTAATGACTTTGATATCCGGGGTTCCCATAGCATGAATAATTTTATTCATATAGAGCTCTCGGTATATTAACTTCATAACCTTCCCTCCTTTCCGGTATGTCCTTATCATATCTATTCTATTAGCCATTTTCAATAATATTTTCATTTTTGGCTAATAGGATTTCTATGCTTTGTTATAACAAAAGAACTTACTATAGATAAAAATTCATCAACTATAGTAAGTCCTTTTCAAAAATAAATATACTCGCAAGTTTTAGGGCTAAAGTTCTATTTTATTTCTCCAATGCCTGATCCACATCGGCAATAATATCCTGCACATCTTCAATGCCTACAGACATTCTGATAAGGTCAGGCGATACACCTGCTGCCAGAAGCTCTTCATCGTTCATCTGTCTGTGAGTGGTGGATGCAGGGTGCAGCACACAGGTTCTGGCATCCGCAACGTGGGTAACGATAGCAGCCAGCTTCAGAGAGTCCATAAACTTTACAGCCGCTTCTCTTCCGCCAACTACGCCGAAGGAAATGACACCGCAGGAGCCCTTTGGCAGGTACTTTTTAGCCAATTCATGCTGGCTGTCCTTTTCCAGGCCGGAGAAGGAAACCCAAGCTACCTTCGGGTGCTTTTCCAAATGCTTTGCTAGAGCTAAGGCATTTTCATAATGTCTTTCCATTCTTAAATGCAAGGTTTCCAGCCCTACGCCAAGATAGAAGGAGTTTTGCGGAGAAGGAATGGAGCCTAAATCACGCATGAGATTGGTCGTCATTTTCACAATATAAGCCGCCTTCCCGAAGCTCTCCGTATAGACTGTGCCGTGGTAGGTTTCATCCGGAGTGGTTAGTCCTGGGAACTTTTCGCTGTACTTCGTCCAGTCAAAATTTCCGGAATCCACAACTGCACCGCCAACCGCATTGGCGGAGCCGTTCATATATTTGGTGGTGGAGTGTGTTACAATATCCGCTCCCCATTCGAAGGGTCTACAGAAAATGGGAGTAGGGAAGGTGTTATCCACGATAAGAGGAACGCCATGCTTGTGTGCTGCCTTGGCAAATTTCTCGATGTCTAAAATTTTCAAGGCAGGATTCGCCAAGGTTTCCCCAAATACCAACTTTGTGTTGGGGCGGAACTTCCTTTCCAGTTCTTCTGCGGAAATGTCCGGATCCACGAAGGTCGTTTCAATACCCATATTTTTCATGGTCTTTGCAATCAAGTTGTAGGTTCCTCCGTAGATTGCGGAAGAGGCAATCACGTGATCTCCCGCAGCGGCAATATTGAAGATGGCATAGAAGTTCGCCGCCTGGCCGGAAGAGGTTAGAATAGCCGCCACACCGCCCTCCAGCTGGCAGATTTTTGTTTGCCACAGCATCATTGGTGGGGTTAGCCAGTCTGGTATAGAAATATCCGGACTCCTTTAAGTCAAAAAGATCTCCCATTTGCTGGGAAGTCTCGTATTTGAAGGTTGTGGATTGCACAATGGGAACCACTCTGGATTCTCCCTTTTTCGGCTCATAGCCTCCTTGCACACAGATGGTATTGATGTTGTAATTTGCCATAGTTACTACTCCTTTCGCTTGTTCCGCCTACTATATAGTTCGGGGGCTTACATTGTCAAGGGAAAGGGAAAATGGACACATAAAAAAAGCGGAAAACACTGTTCTTTTTCAGCACTTTCCGCTTTTTACATCCTCTCTACGCACAAATTCTTTCATAGCGCTCGGAAGATAGTGTTTCCAGCATAAAGGAATAGGGATCTAGAATCCCCTCGGACAGCATGGAAAAGATTTGCGGAGAGGCGCCGGACACTAGGGCAACTCCCGGCTCATTTTTCGTGACAGGCTGCTGCTGATTTCTGCTGTTCACGTTCCAAAAATACTATTTGCGGAAGTCTGTAGCCATGCTTTGCAAACTTCTTTTTTGCGTACTCGAGATTCGTTATGTCTGCATTTTCCACACAGCAATCGAATTCCATATCCGATATAATATAGAGTTTTTCCGGGATTTCCTCCTGCTTCGCATGATTCTTCAGTGCTGTCTTTAAAATCAAATCAAAAACTTTCAGCAAATCCGTATTGGCATATTCATTAAAGCTCATGCAGTATCTAAGTTTATCTACAATATCCTTTCCCTTAACTTCCACCAGTCTCGGGTTTTCAGAAAAGGTAATAAAATGATTATGGAAACAGCCCTTGTTGTGCTCCGCAAAATAAATCCCTAAAGACTGTGCCACTGCTGCCGGCATATACCCGGATTCCCCGTCACAAAACATGGAACCGGATATATCCACTATGGCCAGAGCATTTTCCACCCCTGTATAGTCGGGAAGAGCCTTCCAGGTGATGTCCATAGAACGGCGTTCCTCTTCCGTAATTTCCTCTTCCACCATATCTTTATGAATAATTGACGCTGCGACATCATAGGGTGTCAAGGTTCCTGTATTCATTACAGATGGATTACTTTCCGCCTTATCCAAAAAGGCAGAATATCTTTCCCTGTCATTTCTAAGAAAAGCCAGTCTGTACTTATACAAAGCTTTAGAGGGCTGCTTCTCATAGGAAAAAGGAGTAATCCTTCTCCCGAAGATAATTCTCCATCAACTTTATTTCCGCCCGCAGTGAAACAAGGACTTTACGATACTCTACATCGCTAAATCCCAATGCTTTTGCAATTTTCTTTGCCTTTTTTACTGTGTCTTTATTGCTGGTATTCACGGAAGGAAGCCATTTAGCCAGTAAAGAAACTCTCTCTCCGATTTTTAGGGCAGCAAGATCCTTATCCAACTGCTCTTTTATGAAGCTAAGCATATCCTTTTCGCAAGGTCCGTCCAGAAGGGAAAGGAGGTCGTCAAATCTTCCGTACTCCGAAACATTTGTGATATTCTTTCGAACAGACTCCGCCTCATGAAGAGAAAGCCACTTCCATATAGACCGAAACACTCTTCTCTCCCCAAGGCCACCTCGAATGTCTCTTGCGAAGAAAAGAATTTTCATAGCTAAATTCCTGTCTTCCATATAGGCCTTGATAAATCGGGAAATGATTTCATTGTCCTCCGCATTTCGCAAAGCACCAATGGTAGCAAAAAGATCCAGACAATAAGAGTTCGTACTCCTGTTGGTAAGAGCGCCATTCTCCGTATATGTCAGATTCTCTTCTTTTCTTAATTCTTCTAAAAAAACATTGCTCCTACCTCCTTCTAAAAAGAAACAGCCACAAGATACTTTTATAAGGTAAGGGGTATTCGCCCCTTCCAGCAGGGGAGTTGCACCCCGAAAGCGCTCGGACGTTAGTAATCCCCGGAGTACATTCTCCAACAATCCTACGCCCCCCGGAAGCTCCGGGACGTTAGCCCGCGCCGGCCATCTCAGCCACATCTTGCCATCTGTTTTTTTGCTGTAAGTATCTTTCCGACTGTTTTACTTTTGCTTAGGGAATAATCCTAAGCTATACAAGACACACCGGACTAACCGCCCGCATTTGATCTAATTCCAAATATGATTGTTTGCTGTATGTGTCTTTCGTGCCTTTATGATATACCGATCTTTTAGGAGATAAAAAAAGCTGAGGAATATAAATAATTTTCAACCCCAAATTTATTGTATAGACACTGTATTTTCGTTATTATTATGATGTTTAACAAGTCCATTATGGGGGATTTAATTCGGAGATTTTTTTCTTTTAAGAAGGTGGGAATTATGACAGAGAAGTACAAAATATATATTCCGGAAGAGATGCGATTACGCCTTTTGAATGATGCGGAGCTCTTTGATTTTTTTATAAGAAGGACGGTTCCGTGAATCTGAATGGATTTCTAAAGGAGCTGTTACTCCAATATTTTCGATGAATATCGTAAAACAAAGGAAAGGCTCCTCGATACTATTTTTATCCGACCTCAGTGCATTTTCCTCTATTTCCCGTGAAGACGCCGATGCCATCGCGGATAAAGATCATGAACAGCTATATGCGAAATACGGAATTCAAGAGTGCGCGAAACGCTGCCATCACTTTGACGGTCAGCGGACGCTCTTTGGACATTATGCATTCTATTGAAAATAATATGCTCTCTCGGGTTTCTCTCTCCCAGTATCTTAATGACTTTTTCAGCTCCTACCTATCTATTTCCAGAAAAAGACCGTGAGAGAATTCTCTTTCAGGATATCTTTGAGGAGTTAAACACTGCCATTCGAAAAAAATAGTATTATCCGATTTTACTTCCACTTCCGCTCCAAAAGTTATTTTTTACGGTTCAACCTTATTGTATTGCTGCATCCAAAGAGGAGCAGTGTAATTATCTTCTTTGCTTAGACAACGAAACCGGCATACCCAGATCCTTCCGTATCTCAAGAATTCGTGCCTTATATAGCTCTTCCGATAAATTCATTCCGAATGAAATCCGAAAAACTGGAGCTCCAGGAAATTGCCAGAAGAAGTCCTCAATCCACATCCAAAGGAATTGAAGCCGAAGTCCTCTTAACGGAAAAAGGGCCTGCAAAAGTTTCATTTCATTACTAAAAAGCAGGCCGGATGTATTAAAAAGAAGGAAATACGCTTTATTTTAACTGGCCAAAAAAACACAGTTGGAAGAGTATTTCCATCGCTTTGGAAAAAGAGGCAGTGATTCTTTCTCCGGATGATTGTCGGGAGTCCATGCGGATCTTTTACAAAAAAGCATGGGAAGCGTATCGGAAGAAGGAGAAGGGGGAATAAACATCAATAGGCTTTTCTATGCAGGACAGGTCTGAATGCAGGGCGAGTTTAGATCCCCATTTTCAGACCAATCCTACATAAAGACTCTTCCTTTTTGGATCTTTATTCTCTCTACTCTATCCCTTCTATCTTGCAAAGCCCGATTTCTTTCAGTCCTCTATCATACAGAGCGGTGAGACACAGCTCTCCGCAAATGTTGTGTAAGCTATGCTTTGTCATGCCTCTTGGCATAGAAATATCCAAATATTCTCGCTTACTAAGAGAAAAGAGCTTCTGCTTTCCCTTCCAATCGTCATTGTTAAAAAAAGCGGTGTGAGAATCAGATAATCCGAATGGGTGAAAATTCCGTTCACCCCGGACTTTTTTTCCGCCTGCTTTCAGCTGTTCCGACTCAAAGAGCTTTTCTTTTACCTTTGCCCTCGAGGAGATTTTTTTGCCAAAGCATAATAGTCCATTCCCCATTTGTTCACTGAGCCTGTGCTTTCTCCCGAAGTAAAGGCGTAGAGTTCATCATTCTCCATTTTTTTAAACTGTCGATTTTCGGAGCATCCTTCGTCCTGTCATCATGGTGGGTAAAGGCATTTTTCTCTATTTCCGAAAAAGCATTTCCACTTGGCTTCTTTTTTTACAGGATCAAAGTCTAAAAGGGCAAAAACATCAGGGACAGACCGTAATAAACGTCCTTTTTCAAAGCAGACAGGAACCAATCTGCCGTCTGAAACCGTCTGAAAATACCGCTCTCTTGCATTGTCCGGCAGCACTTTGCCAAAGGGCAAAAATCCATTCTTAATCGGGATGATTTCCGGCAAAGAAAAAAATCTCCGGTAAAATAGAAAATTTCTTTCTTTGCCTTTGATTACCCCTGAAAGCTGTCCCCGAAGGAAAAAAAGCATCGGCTCATTTTTCCCGGTCCAGAAAGTCTTCCCAAGCTCTATTTCCTGTATGCCGGTTTCGGATAGGGCAAGAACAGAGTAGGCTCTAGGAACTTCTTCCTTCCTTGTTAAGAGGAGAGCCCTCGCACCTTGCTCCGGACAGGCATGAGAAATAAAGGCATTTCCTTCTTCTATGGAATCAGCGCCTGCTTTTACAACGCTTCCTCCGAAAAGAAAACCTGTGCTATACACATAGGTATATGCATTTTTCCGGCTTTGTATTTTTTTGTATAAGGCTTAGTTTTAAAGCGGCCATGCTATTCCTCACTATTTTTCGTTATCTGCCTCTGTGTTTTTTTCTTTTTTTCCTCGCTTGCTTCAGCATAAATTGCCGTTCTTCCTCGATGCGTTTTTTTGTTCTCTGTTTTTTTCTTTACGCTTTTGTTTGTTCTCTTCATGCTGTAAACTTAACGCCTGTTGCGACTTCGTCCCGATGCCAGCACGCTGCAATTGCTTTTCTGCCTCTTGAAGTGCTCTTTTCGGATTCTGTTTTCTTTCCTTGACTTGCATTTTTGACTTCCGGACTGAATTTCAGCTCATAAAAAAATGCTTTTAAGATAAAATCACGTACCTCAAAGTCCTTGGGCTCTGCACCGAAAGTTACCTTCGCAACAGATAGGCGATTTCCCTCTGTTTTCTCAAAAACGCCCACCCAAAAAGCGCCTTCAAAAAGCACTGTCATTTGACAAGTCATCTTGTCCATATTTGTCCCTCCAAAATTACTTTATGGACAAAGAATGGACAACCCGGAGGGGAAGGTTACTTACCACAAGATTCTGTGACGGCCGGGCTACCTACCGGCTCTGGCATACTTCTCTGTATGCGTTGCGTTTTTTTATCTTTGCTGTGTACATAACATAATCGATGAAATTTTTTCCATCGTCTCCTATCATAACGACGGAAAAATATATTGACAATGCTCTCTTTTTCTTTTGTATCAACTGACAAAATTTTTACTCTATTCAAGATGATAGAATCGTTTGCAATGGAAGTTCTTTACAAAAAGATATTTAGTACCTCTTAAAAAAACAGGAATCGAATAAGAATAAACTTTTTCAAGGGACTTTTTCTCGGTTATTACAACTTTTCCAAGGGACTTTTGTGGTAATTCGAAGATATGACTATGCAGCAGTTAAAGATTTATTGCATTTTCATCCAAAAGAAAATTCTCCAATCCAATGTATAAAATACCTGCATCATCATGTCGGGGGATAATATTATCTTTTACAACTACAATTTTTCTTAAAGGAATCATCTATTTTTTTTAAAGAAGCGGTTTCTTGTTCTTGCTTCTCCTTACTGTCTATGTGTAGTGCAGACTGAATATAATATCTTTCATGCCCTTTATTCATTACAAAGTCCACTTCCAGCTGAATTTTTTGCCTCTTTCCGTCTTTTTTGCAATCATATTCCACTACCCCAATATCCACATTATATCCTCTACGAATTAAATCGTTATAGATTATATTTTCCATGATGTGGGTCTCTTCTACTTGCCTGAAATTCAATCTGGCATTTCTTAGCCCGATATCTGTAAAATAATACTTAAGTGGCGTGGTAAAATACTTAGCCCCCTTTAACGTCGTATCGATTTGCATGGGATAACAAATATGCTTCTTCAAAATACTCCAAATATTTCGAAATGGTACCGGAGGATATCTTAATTTGTTTTTCCGAGAGAAATCTTTTAGAAAGCTTACTGGGATTGGTAAGAGAGCCAATCGCCGAAGAGGTAAAATCCAATAATACTTCCATAACCTCTTTATCATTCTGTACCTTGTTTCTTTCCAGAATATCTTTTAAATAGGTTTCTTGAAATAAATCTTTTAAATAACGATTTTTCTCCCCATCACTTTTCAAACTATAAATATAGGGCATTCCGCCATATATACTGTAATGTTGGAATGCCAATGACTTATCTTCTACTACTTCACAAACTTCCGCAAAAGACAAAGGATTGATATGAATTTCATCTCCTCTATCCCTAAATTGAGTTAAAATATCTCTGGACAACATTTTTGAATTACTGCCCGTTACGTATATATCTAAATTATCCCGCTTCATAAGTCCTAAAAGCACATCCACAAAAGTCACCGTCTTTTCGTCGCTTTCAAGATAGGGATTCTTCACAGCAATCGACAATTGGATTTCATCGATAAACACATAGTATTTTTTCGTTTCATCCTGCGTTTTTTCCTTGATATAATCATTTAATTTAAACGGATTCCTATACTCCAGCGTATCTATTTCATCCAGTGCAATCGAAATGATTTGTCCATCTTCGATACCGCTTGATAGCAAATAATCCCGATACAAATGGAAAAGCAAATAAGATTTCCCACATCTTCGGATTCCCGTGATAATCTTTACTCTACCGTTATCCTTTTTTTCTCTATAATTTTATGGAGATAAAAACCACGTCTAATCTGCATATGTAAATCCTCTCAAAAAATCAAGGTGGAATTCCACCTTTTTTTCACGAGTCTATTCTATCATTTTATTGTGTTCCTATCAATAAGCGGCTCAATTAAGATAATAAGATAAGGTATCTCCGACTTTTCCCACGCCGTTTCTTATAAAAGCAAACTCGAAAAATTAAGGTGGAATTCCGCCTTAATTTCTCGAGTTTAATACCATAAAAAAGTATCGTGGGCTTTACACACGATACTCTTTCATGAATTAAATCAGCAAGCTATTCCCATCCAATAAAAAAATTCCTTAACTCCCATCATCAGATATCCGTTTTCGTCATAGCGAGGCTTCATACTTTTTTCTACGATAATGATTTTCTTAAAGGAATCCATGGTGCGCTCAAAGGATTTGCATTCCTGCTCATACTTTTCCTTATCCGGAATGGCATAGGCAGACTGAATATAATACTTCTTACTTCCTAATGTAGCGATAAAATCAATTTCCCTCTGCACTCGAATCTCTTTCCCATTTGCATCCTTCTCTCTGGTTTCCACGGTTCCCACATCTACCTGATAGCCCCTGTATCGCAATTCATTGTAAATGATGTTCTCCATGATATGGGTTTCTTCAATCTGCCGAAATGACAGTCGGGCATTTCTAAGACCCAGGTCTTCAAAATAAATTTTATACGGGGTTCCGATATACTTTCGCCCTTTTACATTATATCTTTTTACCCGAGTAAGCATAAACGCTTCTTCCCCATAGGTGATGTATTTATCCACTGTTGCATCACTGATGTTTGTCCCATGAACAGAATTCATCGTTGCGGCAATTTTCCTTGGATTGGTGAGGGTGGAAATGCCGGAGGCAATGACGTCAATTACTTCTCCCAAGGCGCTTTCATCCTGTACCGAATATCTGGCCACGATATCCCGAAGATACACGTTCTTCATTTGGGATATCAAATAATTGGTCTTTTGCTCTTCCGTATTCATCAGCACAACTGCCGGGAGCCCTCCGCAAACGGAGTAGTCATCATAAGCCTCGCTTTTTATCTCCCTCTTTGAATGTATAGTATTCGGAAAAAGATAAAAGGCAGCACATGCACTTCATCCCCTCTTCCCTCAAATTCAGTTAAAATGTCCTTTGACAGAAACTTGGAATTACTTCCTGTTACGTAAACATCAACATTTTGCTTCCGAAGGAACCCATTCAGCACTGATTCAAAGGCTCCCAGCTTCTGCACCTCATCCAGCAAAAGGTAATACATGCCTTCACCACGAATCTGTGGCATCAGCCAAGTAATAAATCGGGAGGGATCCACCTTACGCTCTTCTTTTTCATTATCCAGTACGATGGGATCTTCTCCAATCTTTAATAAATCCTCCGCTGTATCAAAGGCGAATCGGATAATGTGGTTCTCTCCTACCCCTTCCGAAAGTAAATGCTTATAGAATAAAGTATTCAGTAAATACGACTTCCCACAGCGTCTGATTCCGGTAATCACTTTAATGAAGCTATTGTGTTTTCTGACAATAAGTCGATTAAGATATACATCTCTATTGATTTCTATTGATTTCTATTGATTTCTATTGATTTCTCTATTGATTTCCATCTTGATCTCCATTTCATATTTTTTTGCCGTAAACGGCACTTTTTATGAAAATAGTGTACTCATTATTTAGAAAATACGCAAGAGATACATTTTATATTTTTTTGCCTGAAGCGGCACTTTTTATGACATAGGCAAAAAGATCAAAATGAGATAATAACTTTTGGTAGAAGAATTACTGCGCTGTTAACAGCATTTCTATAAACCACACATGATTTTATTCCTCTCCCAATACCTTTTTCTGCCAGCTTCGTTTTCCGCAAACAGGACACTTCATATATCTTGCCCGACCCTTGTGCATGGATAGAATGACCTTACCGTAGGAGGGCACATAGCGATGATGACAGCACCCGCATTCATAGTACCCGGCTTTCTGCTCAATACCAACTGCGATAAAGCTGACCAGTAAAAATCATCATGAGGGCAAAGGCGGAGAGTACCATCCTCAGCCAGAAAGGCATCACCAGGAAGGATGCCAAAAGGATTAAGACTGAGCCGGAGAGCACTGCCGAGAATCCCAGCCAGTATTCTAACTTAAGGGCTCTCCTGTCCCTTTCCTCCACTTCTCGTCTCATTGCGAGAAGATTCTCTTCTACTTGTTTACTATAGAATTCTGCCATGATTCTTTCGCCCGACAGGAGTTCGTTTACGTTGATTTTCAGAAATCCGCAAAGCTCCAGCATAATCCCGGAATCCGGCATAGACTTTCCGGTTTCCCATTTGGATACCGCTCGGTCACTGATACCAAGCTTTTCCGCAAGCTCCGCCTGCGTCATGCCCTCTTCCTTTCTGCAAGATGCTATAAATTTTCCGATTTTGATTTGATCCATATCGGACACCTCCTTTCACGGCATAAGCTTACAGGAAACCGCCGGAAATAACAGGAACCGGCAGTTGAGTTCTATTGATTCTACCACCGGTTGAGTCTGCATTCTTCTCTATATTCAGCTTCTTCCCGTATTTAAACTAATTCCACCGGAATGGCAAGTAATAAAAAACCGGCAAACTTCCTAACGAAGTCGCCGGCTCTTATAGCCATTACATGGGATTTATAATGCAGTAAGGAAGGTTAATCCTCCTAAAAATTACTCCCGCAGAGTTAGGAATAATGAGAATCCAGTCCTTTTTCGGTTCCTTTGTCCATCCGTAAATAACCCAAATCAGGCAAGAAATTGCTGCAAATAGAGGCTGAAAAGGTTGAGCTTTTGTCTCCTGCAAGTTTGCGAAAATCTGGGGAATGTAAGCAATAAAAAAACAAAAATACCGATAAACGCTCCAATAGAACCTACAAAAAGATTGATTTTTTGCTTGGACATCTGCTGACTCCTTTCCATATGTACTTGTCGTAAAGTTACTAAAAAATGTCAATTAGTTCCTTTTGTAACTGACGCCGTACCAATTATAAGGGATTTTTGCTTTTTGTCAAATATTTTTTTATAGATTCTCTGCATCCAATACAAAAAAATCTCCTTTATTCAGGTAATTCCCAACTTGCTCCATCTTTCCCTAACCCCTTGATATAACGTGCCTTTTTTTCTTTACAAAGGGCTTGATTCCCAGATGGAAAAATAAAAAATGAACTATGCTTTGAAAAGGATAATTTTGTTTCCCCCTCATTCCCCTGATTAAGCTTTGCGAAACTTGATCAATCTGCTCTTGTCCCTTTCTCAACATTCCTTCAATATCGTTAAAGGAAGACTTAATCCGAAGCTGTCCGCTCAATCTTCCTCCGGAAAAATAACACAAGATTCTTAAGAACTTTCAAAGTATCTTGACTTCCGTAATTTTCCCCGCTTGCCACCGTAATACAGTACTTTTTTTATGAAGCAGTTGTTCAATCACAAAATGTCCTCGATCGATAAAAATCTTTCATTAATCCGGATACATTACTTGCGTAAGTTGGAGAACCCAAAACGATTCCGTCCGCCTCTTCAATTCTTTTGAGAGTAGCTCTGCATCATCCTCCATACAGCAATGCCCTGTTCTATAGCAATAGTTACAGCCGGTACAATGGGACATTTTCATTTCCCCAGATTGTAAAAATAGCACTTCTATACCTGCTCCCTCGAAGATTTTCTTCAATCCTATGAAGCACTGCTGCCGTTACTCCATTTTTTCTCGGACTCCCATTGATGATTAAAACCTGCATTTTCTCCTCCAAAACTACTCACTTGTGTATCTTGCAAGGGCATGGTACTGTAGCATCAAAAGAAAGTAAATCATTTCAAAAAAGATACACAATCTTTGCTTTCTGTGTATTTTTAGGAGAGTATGCTATGAAGAAAAAGCCAAAATCCATCCGCTGTACGGTCAAGGCAGGAAATTTCCACTGCTTTACTCAAGCTAATGCAAGAGTATCCCTATGCAGAAATCTCCGTAAAAGCAGATTATTATGGAAACAAGCCTTACAAGAAAAAAACCTTTTACCTGAATTTTCTCTCCAAGGACGATGTACTGGAGTCCATTCTGAACGAATTAATCGTGGAATATACCGAGGCACTTTCCAAGGAAAAATGTTGATCCGCTCACTGTTATTTTCTCCTTCTGCGATAAAAAAATAAAGCCTTTCTTTCCTTACTGCACAAAAACAAAATGCTGTATTTCCTCCTGATTCGCCTAAATGAATTTCTTCCGGAGTACAGTAAAACAGAGGATATGAATAGCAATCCCTTTGCAAAGCTTATGGGAGAACTAGAGCCGGACTACCTCATTGCCTTCAATGTAGGAGCTATCTGGAATGTGCTTTTCAAATGGATTGACCGGGGAATGGTGGATTCTCTGGACAGCATTCAAGAGACGCTGCAAAAATATTTTGAAGCGGATAAGTGCTTAGGATTCTCCAAATAGTAGAAGCCAACACCAATGTTAAAAAGCCAATCCCTAAAAGTCAATCAATAATCATGCCAAGATTTTATCCATAGTAGAGTAAAAATATCGGTAGCTCGAGATGCTTTAACTTCCCGGTCTCATAAACACATTTGCACCCATATAGCATATCCCCTACATCACTATGTAAAGTCATGATTCTTCGGGTAAGTTCATTCGTTTTGAACATTCGTTTCATAAGAATTCCTGCAAAGGTAGCTGGAATCCTATACGGGAGAAGTTCATTTTTATAGAAGCTTAAGTCTACTCTTCTCGCCTTAACCACCTGAATCGTTTCTCTTATTGCCTTTACTGTAATAGACAGGGCATGGGCATCCTTCATCAAATTAAGAGCAAGCTGCATCGGATGATCAATTTCCCTTCCCGGGCCGCAGAAGAGGTGACCCCTGCATTGATAGCCATATGAAGCCATATCCATTCCACCATGTCGTGAGGAATCTCCGTTTTCAAATCTGCAGAAGCAAGAAGAGCTGTTAAGGCTTTGTAATTGGAAATCCCTGCTTTTTCCTCACTTTCCAGCATGATGTGTTCAAAGAGAACACAATCAAGCACATTTCCTGCAAGGTGTCCGCCGGCAGTAGGGAAGCCGATAATATAAGGATAAGCACCCACTATTTCATCAATCTCTTCCCGACTATTCCAAAAGTTACAAAACAAAATCAAGCTTCCTGTAATATGGTTTTGTGAAAGCGTCGTTATAGCCTCCTTTATTTTTTCCGCTTGCCACGCTCAAAAATAATAAAATCATACTCTGCATTCGACTCGGCAAGATTCACCTTGTATTGATCCGCTTTTTCTTCTCCTTTTTTTGTTATAGCGTCCATCTAATAAACTGATATTTAGACTCTTCCAGTGCCTTCGATTTTTTTCTCTTCTCTCAGCAAATGTTCGACTTGATGCCCTGCTTTTTGGAACACATACCCGTACGTTGTGCCTATAACGCCAAGGCCCACTATGCATATTCTCATAAATCCTGCCTCCTTTCTTCTATTTTTCCATCCGATTATCCAGGCAAGAACCAGAAGATAATTTTTTCCACAGCACCAATCAAATTTACCATTTGATGCATCTTAAGATAATGGATAAAATGATTGCTTCCGATACCGATTCCACCGAGAATGAGAGCCAGTAAAATGGATTTTTAGATAGGTCCAATTGTAGTGCCTGTACGCCGTAATCAATATGACTAAAACGGCAACATTCCAAAAGCCGATTTCTCTCTGCCATCCTATAGAAATGCCATACGCGGCGTGCCTTCCCATATATTCCGGTGCAAAAATCTGTAGTATTGCCGCACCGGATATCGCTATGATAAGAATGATAAACAGCACACGCAGGAAAAGATTCATTTTTTTCTGATGCATTGACTTAGCCTCCTTAAATTCATAGATTGCCTTTAGCTTCCGTAAATTACACATTACCATTACACACTCCGATTCCTCTATTCCGTTCTCTTTTCCAGTTCTTTGATAGCCGGAAAACGAAGGAGTGTAACTGCCACAAGAGAAAGAAAGACACCCGAAATCCCTATCATAAAAGCTGCTCCCCGTCCGACACCCATTCCGCTCAGACTCCCGAGACCATCCGCAGCTAAGCCGGAAACTGCATAGGCAAGAACATATCCCATCTGAGAAAGAAAACCTATAAATCCCCAAGCTCTACCCTGTAAAGCATCCGGTATATTTGTCCTGCAAAGATAATCCATGCAGTTGTTGCAAAGAGGCAAGGTAGCAAAGAAAAAAAGAAACCAAATATACTGATGCTGACCAGATTTTCAAATATTGACATACCGATCATAAAGATTCCCGCCATAAAAAAGGAGATTTGAAGAACTTTTCCATATTCCTTCTTAATCCCGATGCCTCCAAGAAGTATTCCCGATACAAGCATTCCACTTGCACATAGGGTTTCTACAATGCCCAGCACCTTGGAGTCTGCAAAAAGAAAGAATCATCGGCTCAACAAGAATTTTGCAAAGTCCCAAGAAACAGGGTAATCAGAGAAGAACACAGGACAAGCACAAAAAAACGCCTTTCTCTATGTGGATTGCTCTCCAGCCTTCTTTCATGCTTTCCAAAAATGACTGCTTCTCTGTAGGCTGTTTTTGCTTTTTATTCCTCGCCTTACAATAAAGGTCGTTGTAATCGTAACAAAGAAGGTAGATACATCAATGAGCAGCAACAGGGAAATGTCATGATATGCCAGCAATAGACCTGCTATAACGGGCGAGAACAGATATCTGGCACTTCCTGCCAAAAGACACTAATCCGGAGGCTTTTGGAAAAATTCCTCCTTGATAATAAATCCGTGATCGTTGCTCTGTAAGAAGGATCTAAAAGCGAGGAAAAATATGGCACTGACGAACACGCCTATACTTATCTGAACGAGGTTTGCTTCTCCATGTAGCATGCAGAGGAAAATGTAAAGGATGCCAAGTCCTGAACAACCGTCTCCAATCATCATCAGAACTCTTCTATCGTAACGGTCAGCCAACACTCCTGCCGGAACAGTAAAAAGAAGGGTAGGCAGAAATCCAAGTAAAGTCACCAAGGCCATTCCTGCCGCACTGCCTGTTTTTTTGAAAGACATAAACCCCAAGTCCAAAAGAAGTGAGTCCGCCACCTATAGACGATATGAGCTCCCCAATCCAAAGAAGGAGGAACTTTTTCATTCCGGAACTCATCTTAATTTCCCTCCCCAAATCGTGTTTTCAAGAGTCTTCCAACGTGCTCCGTTCCAAAAAACATTTTCTTATTCAGCAGTACAATAATCGCCGTTACAATGAAAATCACAATGGTTTCCACACACTTTGTCTCCGCCGTCATCGCGATTTTTTTCCTGCATGAAGTTTACAAACAGATGGAAAACCATGCAGGCCAGAATGGAGCGGTCGCTGACCAGATACACCCACGTGATGATATATCCCATAAGTATGGCACCCACGAAGAAATTAATGACAAACAAGGGATTAACCATAAGCCCTGCCTGATATGTCCCCTCAATAAAGAGCAGGGGAAAATGCCAAAGTGACCATAATATTCCAAAAATCAGGGATTCAATAAACCAGTCCATATATTGCCCTATGGAGTCTTCTACAATATCCCTTCCAACCTACTTCTTCAATAATCGAAGCCAGTGTAATGGTCACAAAAGCAGACCCTATTCCCACTCCGGTAAAGGAAAAATCTTCCGTAAAGGAAAACTGCTTTAAGGATTGTCCAAATAAAAGGGATAAAAGTATAGAAAAAAATAATAATCAGCGCATAAAGAACCACTGCCCAAAAATACATTCATCCACTTTACTTTTATAAAAGCCTATAATCTTTTCTTTAAGATCTCTCTTCAAGTCCTCACAGCCGGATACAAGTACAAATACAGTGGAGACCACTGCCGGTGCAAGGAGACCCAGCAACATCAATATCGCACCCTTATCTTCGGAAACAAAGATTGCCGGTATCCAGAAGATCCATGTGAAAAAAATATGCACAGAGAAAGAATAACCACGGTCTATATCGATATTCATCTTTATCCTGTATGAACTGTTTTTTGTTCTGTGCTTTATTCTGCGCTTTACTCTGCGCTTTATTCTGCGCTTTGATTATCCCCTTGCTCATTATCTCGCTCATTCCCTTGCTCATTCCTTTGCCCCCTCTACTAAGACCTGGTTGATAAATTGCATGGTTCCAGATTTTGCCCCCAGAGACTTCTCCAGCATATCGATATACACCTCTACATCTTTTTCACCAAAAACTCCATAATCGAACATATGCTGACTCGTAACAAGGAGCATCTTCACTCGCTCTTCAATATACGTACACGAAAATATCCCCTGTGCTATACCTTCTTTAACAATCTCTGCCAGAATCGGCACCGCCACCTCTACAATTTTTCTTGCAGATTTTATCGTGCATGACGATATTTTTCTTTTCTTTCCAGAACATCCGTAATCACCGCTTCCTCTTTCTCCGGACGAAAAGCATTTACAACCGAAACCAATTTTTCGGGTACGGAAAGCGGTGCCTGAAGAAGCTCTTTGGCTACGACACTCTCCTTCTCTATCATCATTTCAATAACCGCTTCCAGCGTTGCCTCTTTGCTTGCAAAATAATAAGTAAGTGCCTTTTGCAATGCCCGCCTTGGCCACAATCTCGTCAATGCTGGTATTCTCATAGCCTTTTTTTCTATGAACATGCGATAGGCAAGCTTTTAACAGTTCCTGTTTTCTTTGTTCCCCTTTTTTTCATATCCGCCTCCCATTTTTTTATTTTGCCTTCTTTTTCATACTCGCCCTATTTTTTTCATATCTTCCCGGGCTCTATATTTGAGCTTTTGTTTCTATTTAACATTTTCGACCACTGGTCGGTTTTGTATGATAAAGCAGTCAACAGTGGCTGTCAAGCTTTTTCGACTATTAGTCGGTAATTTGTTCGAAACGCATTTTTTTAAAAACTTAATTCTTTGGAAATTTGAAAATCAAAAAGCACCTGCAAAAATGCAAGTGCCTGCCTTACCTTCTCTTCCGTGTCCTCCCGTTCATCATAGCCGTCATAAGGGCAGCCGGGCCTTTTCAAAGGCTCTTTTTAGTCTTCCCTATAGACAATGATATATACCTTTATATAATCACTGTCTTCCATAATAGTGAGCGGAATCTCCAAAATGGCTTTTACCTGTCCGCCCCTTATTATAGTCCGCCTCTCTTCGGCAGAGTAGAAATACAATGCGGCGGAATAGCTGTGTCCGGCCTCTACGGAAAGATTAAAGCTCAACTTCTCCGTTCTGACATTCCTTGTCTTAGTGCCCACCGTTTCCGTGGACTCAAAGATTCCTTCAATTGTATGCTGACCGGGAGTCACCGCCACGATGATTTCCAAATCTTTTCCCGTAGTAAACGGCACATTGACAAGACTGCTTCCATCGACCTTGACCTGCTTACCATAGATGTGAAGCATAGCTCCATTTCGATTGTTTGCACTAAACTTCTTCACCGAATTCACTCTCTTCTTGAGTATGAAAAGCATTATGGGAAAGGATAAAGTCCATAGCAATGTCATTACAGTAGAAATAATCATAGTTTTTGTCATCATTTCCATTCCTCCTAAAATTCCCCTCATTTCAAAGGCAAGATCAGTCATTAAAAAAGGAATTCTAATTAAAAAATTCAAAATTTATTATAAATTTACTATAATGAATGTCAATCGGAATAGTAAGGATGCCCTGTAGGGCTATTTATCTACTTTTACCGCTTTTCTAAAATGGGAAAATAAGTTCTTTTCCCCGGCTTAGCTTCTCTTATAGCTTCCGGAATAAATCATAATTTGCGCTACGATACAGAATAGTATTACCCCCAGGATATATCCCAGCATTTTATTCATATTCAGATACCCATAAAACAGTTTTTGCTTTTTAAAACGAAAAAGTAATCTTTCAGACTAAGAACAAACATTCCCTGATTCACTCCTTGAAGGCTTGTATTGATATGCTCCAAAAGTCCGTTAAGCAGTATATTTCTCAGCATTATCGTTATTTGACTCGCAGGAAACAGGTTGCATACGGTTTGTACTCCATCGGAAAAATTGAGAAATCGGAATATAGGCTCCAATCACAAATCCGAAGCCGCTGAGAGTATTCCAAAGAAAGCTTCGCAAGCACTGACGGTTTTGAAAAACAAAACGATAATCATAAAGATTGCGCTTGCAGAAATAGAGCCAAGTGCAACAATAGAAAAAGCTTTTTACAACTTGACTTATATTCAAATACATATTTCCTTGCATACGAATTCCAATAAGGCCGACAGCCAGAATTATACTGTTCAAAAAGTATTGAAGTAAGCACGGCTGATACAAAAATAAGCAAAGATAATCTGTTCCCTTTTCATAGGTGTTGCCAGAATATCATAATCCACTTTATTCGCTCTATCTTTTACGAGTACAGTAATACAACTAAAAAGGAACTGAAATCATTGCGGAGCCTAAAAATGCCACTCAGTAAAAGATTTGCAAACATATCGATATCCTTTTTGGGGAACCATAGAAGCCGGGTCCCGGATACTGCTCCATTGCACTTTGTATCGCACTAACAAAGGTGCCTTTTCAGGAATAATAAATACAGTACAAGCACAATAATGGATGTCAGTAGAGAGAATAGAATGCTCTGCCAATCCTTGAAAAAAACAGCAATACGTTTCTCTTGATAAATCCCAAAAATCCCTCTCATCTTATACCTCCAGCTTTCTTCCTGTTAAATGTAGGAATACGTCATCCATACTGCCTTTTACAATTTCATAATCTCTGATTTCATTTCGATTTGTATAGAGGAACTCACTGAGATGGAACCCCTCTTTTGATTCCAATGGCACAATGTAGTGATCCGCTTCATAAGAATGCTTTCTATGCCTTTCAGCACAGCTTCATTGTCACTACATTTCTCTACATACCAAATCAGTTTTGTATTCGTGTATTTCCTTTTTAAAAGCCGCCGGTGTATCCTCCGCTATAATTCGTCCCTTATCCAGGATTACAACTCTGTCTGCATCTCTTACTTCTTCCATATAATGTGTTGTAAGGAATATCGTCATTTGCTTTTCTTTCCGAAGATAGTCGATATACTCCCACACCAGCTTTCTGGACATGGGATCCAGCCCCGTTGTGGGCTCATCCAGAAAAGAGAATCTTCGGATTATGTAAAAGCGCTCTAATAATATCCACTCTTCTACGTTGTCCTCCTGATAATTGCTCATATTTTCTATTCCAGATGCTTTCCAATTCGAAGGCCTGCATTAAAGGACGTAAGCGCTCCAAAATTTCTTCTTTGTGTATTCCGTAATAGGAGGCTCTCGTTAGAAGATTTTCTTTGACAGTCAATACGCTGTCCAGAACCGAGTTCTGAAAAACAATGCCTATTTTCTCTCGAATCTTATCATCCTCTTCTCCAAGCTTGTGGGAAAAAGATTTCTACCTCTCCCTCTGTCTTTTTCAAAAAATGGTACAGAGGATATTGATGGTCGTTGATTTCCCGCACCATTCCCCGAGAAATGCAAAAAAACTCCCTCTTTCATTTGGAAAAAGGAAATATGATCCACCGCAGTCGTTTTATCATAGTTTTTACTTAAGTTCTTTACTGTGATTGCATTCATCCGATTCGCTCCTTCTTGGCGCCACTATAGTTCTTTCTGTAAGTCTATCCTATAGTTCGTCTTATCATTCAGTCCTATAGCCCCTTGCGGTTCCAATTTGTCCTGTGGTTCCATCTTGTGGTTCTGCCCTGTAATTTTTTTCCCACAATTCTGCCCTGTTGTCTTAACTTGTTATTCTGCCTCACCGGTTTTGACATAAATCAGCTTATCAATCTTAGCGCATAAAAAGTGCCACCCTACCAAGCTGCATTTACAGCCTCACCGAGTTGCACTTTTTCCATGAAAGGCTTTATTTTCATGAAACGCTTTATTTCTTATTCCGAATCTTGCAGATCTTTAATAGCTCCATTGATTTTAATCTCATCTACCTTTGCCATCCATGCTGTTGCACACCAGACAAAGAGATAAATGAGGCTGTACATAAGACAAATGATGCGTAAGTTGATGGTTTGTCCGAACCAATGAAAAAGGCTTGCACACAAAACCACGATTCCGAGAACCGAGACAAAGTGGATTCCGATTCTGATCCGGACTTCGCTTTTCTTCAAACTATCCATATCCAAAAGAAAATATGTCGGTAAGGAGGATAAAAATCCCGTGAGGCAAATAGAAAGAGGGTCACTCCATTGCAAACTTAGGGTCTGTACTCCTGATACAAAGTGCTGAATAAACATCAGAATTCCAATTCCAAAAAGAATGGCTGTTGAAATCATTAAAGTCTGACTAAAAAAATAGTTTTTACTTTTTTTGCATATCATAATCCCAACCTTTCTTTTTAGTTCTTTTCACATACGTTCTTGCAATGATGACACGCTCTCCATTCAAAAGTTCTGCCGTCATTCTTCCGTTAAGTTCTGCTCGCACTGACTTTATTTTCCTCATATTGATAATCATTGCCTTTGCCGCTCTGAAGAAATTCCGCTTAGCGTATTTTCCAGTTCATATAACCTATATTGACTTCAAACAATTATCCTTTGTATAGACAAAGGTTCGTTTATCCACGGATTCTATATAATAGATTTTATCAATGGGACAGAGAAGCGTTTCCCCATTAGAGCGGGGCCGTGATAGCAGGGGCACTGTTTTCAAGAGCATTTACGGCAGTTTGAATACTCTCCGTCACTTTGACAACACGGAGCAGCGCTTGCTCTTCTTCATAGGAATTTACTTTTTGAATCTCCACCTTCACTATGTCACCACCTAATGATTCTACTTTTCTCCCATTTTAGATTTTTGGGTACTTTGTACCACTTTTTCTAAAGAAAAAAAGCTATTTTTCCCTTTTACGGACAAATTATTTCTTCCTGTATTTCTTTTTGGAAAACGTCGCACTACAAAGGACATAAAAAAAGTACCGTTTCCAAAAATAATCGTCAAGGTGCAGAGAACGGTTGCTACGGAAATACTATTATGGAAATAGAAAAGAGCCTCCAAGACCCAATAGATAAACAAGCACAAAAGGAATCATCAGTTTTTTATCCAATTTGTGGCTCTTTTTATTTAAATGCGCATTATTAAACACACCAAGATAAAAGAGGAATAAACCCAAAAACATCATAATCACTCGGGCAATGCCCATGGCATCATTAGCATAATCCAGGTCAATCGTACAAAGATTTAAACCGAACCACACAAAATAATGATTGTAAATCAGTCCTGCCCCTGCTTTTGGCAAGGAAGATTCTCCTCAATGGCATGGTCAAATTCCGTGATGTAGAACAAAAAAATAAAGCTACTACCTGAAGCATAATAATAACGGAGTAAAAACGAAAATTTCTATTTCGAAGAAATCCGCTGCGGCTATCAGCATTTCCCCAAGGGTAATAATAGTAAGGAGTGTTAATCTTTCTATAAGGTGTGGCATATTAATGGGTACTCTAGCCATATCTTTTTCGAAAGAAAAATAGCACCCAGTATGATTATAATAAAGCCAAAAACCGGTTAATAAGATGCGTCCGATTCTGACAAAAACAAGCTGACTATAATACCACTCATGCCCACAAAAAAAGAAGCTGAAGAAAATCCCTGAATCAGTTTTTCGATCCTTTTCACTGTTCTTGTTTTTGCATATAAGCATAGATATATTGCAGAAATTGTATGACAACAATCCATAGAAGCGCCAGTGTAAAGGCTGTCCAGCTTTCCTCCATATCGGAACTGACATTTGCTGCCATAAAGGCTAAAGCAGGCATTTGGAAAACCGTCATTATGATGATATGCCATAGATTATGTTTTCCATAGCGGTTCATATACACGGTCTGCACATTCCATACGCTGATGAAACAAACAAAAAAACAACAGTATAAATGATAATCTCTTTTTAAACTAAAGATTCCCTATTCAGACTTTCTAAGATATGGGTAATCTTGGAAATTCCGAAGACAAAAAACCAAATCATAAAACAGCTCGGTAAGATTAACTTTCTTCGCTTCTTCTATTATTTTTCTCTCCCATACCACCCTCAAGTTTCCTTTACTTTTTGCTTTCTTCTTTTATAAACAGCTTTTTTTCTCGCAGAAACTTACATTTCGGAGAAAAGCAGACTGTATTATAGCACGCTTTATTTTTCCTTTTTCATCCTTTTATTCATCAGGAGGAGATATGGGACAAATTAGTGGAGCCGAAACTCTGGTAATGGCTCTGAAGAAAAATGGTGTTAAACGTATCTATGGGGTGGTTGGCATTCCTGTTACTGATTTTGCGCGTTTGGCTAAAATGAAAGGATTGATTATGTAGGCTTCAGAAGAGAAGACGCAGCAGTTAATGCTGCGGGAATTCCAACTTCCATCGTCTTGAATCTTTTCGGATATGTGAAGAGGCTGTAACAATCAAGCGAATTGAACAAATTCTCTTGAGGCTGCAGCCTCTTTTTCTGTACAATCGAAATTCATGCGATTACTCGTTTATGGGCATTACCGAGGAATAGAGTAAAGATTTTGTCAGTTGATAAAGAAATAAAAAGAGAGTAATCATTAATCCTTTGATACAATGGTTTCGACTAAAAAACTATGCAAAGGAGACTACTCTCATGGATATTGTAGCACTATTAGAGGTTTTGGTAAAAGGTTTACTTGATGCAGAGAACAAATTTTTTGAAAATCCTAAGGACTTTAGTTCTCTGGAGAGGTCTGTGAAAAGCTCTACAGAGGCTTTTTCTGCTTCTTTCTTGGGTGAAGTTCTTTCAAGAATGAACTCAATGCTTAGTGATTGTGGAGCCAGAAAAGAACGTTTTAACATTCAGAGGGTCGATAAGCGGACGCTGATTACCTCTGTTGGAGATGTGGTGTTTGATTGTACGTATTTCAAGAGGAAAGCAGAGCAAGGAGGTCACTCATACTTGCTGGAAGAACTTATAGGGTTGGATTCTCATGAGCGGTTTAGTGAGGAAGCTGAGGTAATGCTACTCACGGAGGCATTAAAAACAAGCTATCGTGAGGCGACAAATGTACTGCCATCCAAGCAAAGAATTAGCAAGACCACAGTGATGAATAAAATACATGGTCTAACAGATAGTGTTACACTTGAGGGTCTTTCCGCAAGAAGCAAGTGGAGTATCTTTTTATTGAGGCAGATGAAGACCACATTGCAGAACAGCATGGCAAGGAGTCCAAGGATAATAAGAGCTTTTATTTCTAAGCTGATTTATGTGCACGAAGGAAAGTTTGAATCGGCTGTAAAGGAAGAAAAGAACTCAAAAAAACAGCTTTTTATTTTGCCGGCCTTTATCCCGGAAAAAGAAGGAAATGCATGCCTTTGGGCTAAGGTTTCTGACTACATTGAAAAGACATATGATAAAGAGAACTTAAAGAAAGTATTTATTAGTGGTGACGGAGCCCAGTGGATAAAGAATGGGACGGAGTTCATTGAAAAAGGCAGTCTTTTGTGCAGATAAATTTCACTTGATGAAATATATTAATCAGGCTGCAACGCAGATGTTAGATGAAAAGGATATCGCTAAAAGAAGAATTATGGCATTTATTATACTCTAAGCATTCCACTAAGGCTTCATTCTCAAAATATATAGATTGTATGGCGGCATCAGGGAGAAATGCGGAGAGAATAGAAAGCTTGCGGACGTATGTGTTAGAGAATTGGGCGGCTATCAGAAGAACACTAAGAAACAAGCTTGTACAAGGCTGTAGTGCAGAGAGTCATGTAAGTCATGTGTTATCTGACCGCTTAAGTTCAAGACCTCTATCATGGAGCCAAAAGGGTGCTGACAAGATGAGTAAGCTAAGGTGTTATGAGAGAAACTATGGAGAGAGAAGCTTCTTCAGTTGGTGCGGATAGGTCGAGAAGAAAAGAAAGCTGGAAGCGACCGGAACAGAAGGGATAAGTGTAAAGGAAATAAGACTTAGAGATGTGTTAAAGAGCACTATGATGCGTCAAAGAAATATATAGACGGGCTCCATGCATCAATTCCGGGAGAAACGGTTAAGAAGACTTTCTCCATACGGAACCACCTCCGTTTATTATAAAAATTTTGACATGACATAAAAATGATAATAAGATAATTGAAAAGTTGAGGACCTTTATCAAAGGTGTATTTTTGAAGCTCGCTAACTGACAGTAAGTTTACTCCATCTTACCGAGGATTGGCGGTTTTTCTTCAGGATGATGCTATG
>BNJT01000811.1_pt1 | contig 25810 bp, 38 predicted proteins | sample 8540491 | NCBI WGS metagenome assembly BNJT01 (sample SAMD00202455, study PRJDB9452) | human saliva metagenome | host: Homo sapiens | reverse complement strand
CTTAACAGTATCAAGATTACTTTGATTTTTCATGAAACAGTTTTTTTCATGTGCACATTAACTTTTCGGGAATCTTTTTGTATAGAAAAATACAATTTTTCATTATAAAAAAATAGAAGCAACTAATAAATAGCTACTCCTATTTTTTTCTTAATATTCTATTTCCCAAATAATAATTTAAAGAAGTTTAATTTTTGTCCATATCTTAATGTCGCTAGTCTGTATACTCTAACACTAATAAGAGCTATTATTAAGGTACTTCCTACTAAAAATACCATAAGATACCGCTAGATCATTCATAGAAACATGACTTATCGCAAAACGTGTAAACATTACAAAAATATGATGTAAATGGCACATAAGATAAAAATTTCTGCCAATTTAGTGTCTCCTGTTGAACTCATAATATAGTAATTCACAAAAAAATGCTCCCATAAATATTAACATCGGTACAGTTAATGCTCCGTTAACATCTTCAATCTTACTAACTAATGAAGCAAAAGCAGCATACATAAACATAAACATTACAAATCCAGTTAAAGCGAATACTACCCCAACACCTAGAACTTTTTAAATCCATATTTTTCTATAATATGTTTAAGATTATCGCTATATTTAGAACTATTGATTTTTAGCCCCGCAAATAATCCTCCAATAATTAATCCCATTTGAATTAATACCCCAACTGATAAAGCCAATACTTTCCCTACAATAAGTGTTCTAGGACTTACAGTAACAACTAATAATTCCATCGCACGATTACTTTTTTTCTTTAACAACATTAGTAGCAACTACACTACCGAATTGAATCACTGTCATATACACAATAAATGTAAGAACATAAACTACTATAATATTAACTGCTTGAGTTTGTGCATCTGAATCTCCACTCACATTCACAGTCAGGGGTTGTGGAATACGTGATTTTACATTATTTACCTTCTCATAATCTAAACCATTTTTGTTTATAGATAAATTTTTTTCTACGTTTTTTTCCCAAAAAGCATCTTTAAACTCACTCTCACCTTTACTAAAAAAATAGTCTGTTTTTGATAAATATTCATAACTATCTTTAGTTAAGACAATACCTTCATCCAACTTATTATCTTTAATGTCTTTTTTTCTAAAAGCTTCTTTACTGTCATATTTTTTTTAGCTTCTTTCAAATCGGCTAATTGAACACTTACATCTTTTTACTACATAAGCACTGCGTGAATAGTTGTCATTATTATCACCTTTGAAAAAAATTGCTATTAGCAATAGATGGTATAAAAGTTATACCTATAGCGATAATAAAGTATACCGCCATAATAACTTTTTGTTGCTTTTTTTACCAAAAAAATTGTTTTTAACTCGAAGTTAAATACTGTACTAAAATTTTTCATAATTACTTACCTACCTGTTCTTTAAAAAAATATCTTCTAACGATGGTTTATAAAGCTTAAATTCTTCTATATTGAAGCTACTTCCTGCAAATTTTGCTAATAATTCTTTTTTTAGCTCCCTCTTCCTTAAAGTCAAGAAGCACTCCTTCTGGCACTAATGAATATTCAATACCTAGTGGTATCGACTTAAGATTAGCAAGTAATTCTTCTTTTTTTCTAAACCACTAACACTAAGAATCATTTTCCCGTGACCCAGTTGTTTTTTTATATAATCTAGATTTCCACTTAATACAATTTCTCCCTTTTTCAAGAATATTAATATCCTCACAAAAAGTTTCTACAACTGGCATTTGGTGAGATGAGAAAAATAACTAACTTATCTTTTTTTATAAAAATCAGTAATAATTTCTTTTAATTTTTGCTACATTCACTGGATCAAGCCCACTAAACGGCTCATCAAAGACAAGTATGTCTGGATCATTCATTACACTTTGGATAATTTGAATCTTTTTGTGCATTACCTTTAGATAATGTTTTTTTAACGCTTGTTTATTGTCCTCTAATTCAAAAATACTCTAACCATTTTTTTCGCTTCTGTTTGTGCAGCTTTTTTTCTTCATACCTTTTAGCATCCCAAAAATACGTTAATTGATCCACTAAACCAATACCATCGTACATACCACGTTCTTCTGGTAGATATCCAATCTTAACTTTAGTATGATCTAAAGGTTTCCCGTCTAATAAAAATTTCACCTTTATCTGGTTTGAATATATCTAATAATATACGAAAAACTTGTAGTTTTACCACTACCATTTCTCCCTAAGTAACCATTCGCTACACCACTTTTTAGCAGTGAAGTTAACACCTTTTAGTACCTTTTTAGCACCAAAACTTTTCTCTACATTTTTTTAAATTCTAAAATCATCCTTCTACCTCTTTTTACATAGTTTTCTTTATCATCATTACTTTTTTTGTTTAATCACTATTTAATTTCAATTCTTTTTTTCAACTTACAATATTTCGGTATAAACATTATAAGCCCTCCTAGACAGTAACCCAATATACCACCTAGTACTCCAGCTAGTGCAACGAATACACCGTTAGGTATCCAGCTCAGAACTATCCATTTAGCAATAGTGTACTTATTTGCAAAAAATAACACACATATCATACTTATTATAATAAACTGAATTGTAAATCTTAACAATCTATATCTAGCAATTTCAAATTCCGTTTCAGTATCTGTAAATATTGGATACGAATTTGAATTTCCTTCAACTAGTCTAAATATATTATAAAACTTAAACTTATGGAGTTCCCAACCACTTGCTTTATAGTACTCTGCTGTCTCAGGTGTAAAGTGTTTATCAAAAAAATAAACTTATATTGCTTATCATTGGTTTCAGATGTTTTTTTCATCCTAACTGCTACTAAATATTCTTTATCGTATTCATATCCTTGAGCCGCAAGGCGATTCATTTTATCAGCTACTTTATCATAACTAATCCATATGTTTATATATTTATACATTTTATTATCTCTCCTACTCTATTTATTTAATGAACGATATTTCATATAAAAAAATATAGGTTAAGCAATAACATCGCAACTCCTGCTCCAAGCATAAAACCTCGAAGAAACTCAACTAATAAATAATAAACAATAGGAACATCTATTAATGTCAGTAACCCTCCTAAAGATAAAACTACAAGTGCTATTATACTATTAAATTTGATCCTTTGTTTCCACATTTCTTGTTCGCTAACAGTATCCGTATATAACTCTACAGCGTTAGGTTCTCCTCTCAAAATTTGCCAAAAAAATAACTATTTCGTACAACATACCAACCATTTGAAGCATAGAACTCTTCACGTTCTCTATTAAACTTTTTATCAAAAAAACTAAACTATATTTATAATTTTTTTCTCTTCTCCTTTTTCCAATAGCATAAAAAAATATAAGATATTTCTTAAAATGCCAGCCTTTTTGCACTGTATTTTTTTCTAATTTTTTTCAAAAAAATCTCTTATTCGTTAAAAGCAAATCCATGTATAATTTTATATTTACTCATCACTTCCACCACCTAAAAAAATCTCTTAGCTACATCAACCAAGAATTGACGTTGTTTTTAAATTTCTATTTAATATCTCTTCTCCTTTTTGGAGTAATATGATATTCTTTTTGAATTATCCACTTCTTTTTCTTCTATCCAACCTACACCAACCATTTTTTTCCTAATGTCGTATACATTGTTGCTGGTCCGATAATAACACAGTTATTTGTAATTTCTGCAACTTTCTGCATTATCATATAACCATGAATTGGTTTTGTTAAAACAAGAAGTGTGAAAAAAATATACTATCCGTTAATTCGCCTGTTTCATACGGGCTTAATTTTTGCCATTTTATCACCTCATTTATAGAGATATTCTTTATCTATATCCATCATCGATATATCTATCTTTGATATAATTGTATATCAATCATTGATATATGTCAATAATTTTTTTTATTATTTCTATAAATTTTTCTATCTCTAGATTTTTAATATAAAAAAATATGATAAACTATTTTTAAAATCTAGAAATAAGGAGCCGAGAATAATGAAAATTTTTGAGAAGGTATTTTTTTAATTACACTTACTTCTATTCTTGCAGTTACTCTAACATCTTGCAATATTAAGACTAGCTCAAATCCAGAAGCTATAATTAATAAAACTATCGAAAAATATTAAAAAAATATAAAAAAAGCGGAGAAAGTACTTCTGTTATTACCGCAGAAATGGTTACTAACAACGATACTCCTAAAGTAGAAACTAAGCTAACAACAATATTTACTAAAAAAATCCATCCGTTTACAAAAATCAATAGCGTTGTAACTTCTAGCAACTCTACCGATGGAATCTATTCTGAAGAATTATATTTAAAAGATGATACATCTTACCTAAAAAAAGTACATCATCTGAATGGACTAAAAGTTCTTACTCTGCAGTAACTTCACAATATGAACACTTAAAAAAACAATGTTTTTTTCCTGAAAAAAATTTTTGGAAGCATATAAAAAAATCTGCAATAGATTTTTAAAGTAACTGAAGAAAATGGAAATTATGTTCTTACATACACAGGAACAGATAAAGAAAAAAATTCAAAGAAATTATTATTTCTATATTAAATTCATCTAAAAAAATTTTTGATGATCAAAACGATATATACAACAACATAGACCCTAAAGAACTACAAATAAAATATGTAGTTACTAAGGATTATACTCCTGTTAGCAGTGAGACGAAATTCTCTTTTTGGCTCTAATAATCTCACATTTATCGGAACAATAAATATAAACTACAACAAACTTAACTCTATAAACGAGATTAATCTCCCTGACGAGACAAAAAAATGCTGTTGAAATAAGCGGTTAATCAAAAAAACTTCACTAACACCTATACCTTATTTTTAAAAACTCCTAGGTATAGGTGTTAGTTTTATCTTTATTTAACAAAACAATTTACATAATTCTTTTTCATTTAGTATAATATTGTATAATACACTTTTTAAGGAGGTTTTTTTGTTTCATAGTTACAGCGCCCGAACTAAGTTCTAATGGTTGAAATGAATTTAGTTGACGAGGAAAAAAAGTTATCGAAAATTCGGCGGATGCTTTTTTTCGGAATTAAAGAGTTTCGTTAAATAATGTACAAAAAGAATATATAAGTCTCAAACTTTACTTAGTTTTCAAATTAGTACTTTCTAATTTCCTTTATTTATAAAAAAATATGAATTTTATTTTTTTATATAAAGTATTGTATTAGTAAAAATCAAGACCTTTTATTCTACAAAATCATTATTATCTCTTTATATATTATATATATGCAAATTATACCTATTTAAAAAAATACATTAATTACATAAAAGTGCTTACAGTTTTTTTAAGCTGTCCTTAAGTATTTTTGGTATCATAGAATAGAATTATTAATTTAATAAAATATAAAAAGCGAGGAAATTAAATATGTGTGGAATTGTAGGATTTGTTGGAGAAGCAAATGGAGTGAAGTTTTTAATCGATGGGCTTAGCAGCCTTGAGTATCGTGGATATGACTCAGCTGGTATTGCTGGTGTTGTAGATGGAGAGGCTAGCGTTACTAAAGCTGTTGGTCGTATCAAAAACTTAGAAGCTTTAATCCCTGAGGATTTACACCTTGAATTAGGTATTGGTCACACTCGTTGGGCTACTCATGGTGGTGTTAACGTGACTAACTCTCACCCTCACCAAAGTTTCAACAAACGTTTTGTTTTAGTTCACAACGGAGTTATCGAAAACTTCCAAGAACTTAAAGATAGATTTTTCAAAGATGTAGAACTTGTTTCTGAAACTGATACTGAAGTTATCGTTCAATTAGTTCAAGTATACAGCGACCGTGGAATGAGCACTAAAGATGCATTCAAAAAAAGCTGTTTCTAAGTTACAAGGTTCATACGCCCTTTGTTTAATCGACACTGAAGATAAAGATACTTTATACGTAGCAAAAAAACAAAAAGTCCATTATTAATTGGTCTTGGAGAAGAAAAACAAAAACTACGTAGGTAGTGATGCTCTTGCTATGATTAAGTACACTAACAACTTCTTAGAAATCAATGATGGTGAAATCGTAATCGTTAAAAAAAGATAGCGTAACTATCGAAGATAAAGAAGGAAATGTAGTTGAACGTGAAAGCTTCTCAACTAACTTAAACGCTGGTGAAATCGATAAAGGTATTCACGAGCACTATATGATTAAAGAAATTAACGAACAAGTAGGAGCTATGCGTAACATCATTTCTCACTACTTCAACGGACATGACATTAACATCGATAGCGATATTATCGATCGCGTAAAAGAAGCTGATAGATTATATGTTATCGGTTGTGGAACTAGTTATAACGCTGGTCTAGTAGGTAGAAACTACTTTGAAAAATGGGCTGGTATCCCAACAGAAGTACACCTTGCATCAGAGTTTGCATACAATGTACCTCTATTATCTAAAAAACCAATGTTTATCTTCCTTTCTCAATCTGGAGAAACAGCTGACTTACGTGCAGTATTAACTAAATTACGTAGTATAAACAGCGACTACAAATTCTTAGTATTAACTAACGTAGATGCTTCTACTCTATCTCGTGAATGTGATTACACATTATTATTACACGCAGGTGTAGAAATTGCAGTAGCTTCTACTAAAAGCTTATACTTCACAAATTGCTATTTTTAAGTATTTTTAGCTTACGAAGTAGCTCTTAAACTTAACAGAAAACCTAAATTTGATATCGAACAAGAATTATCAGTAATTACTTCTGCAATCGAATCAATCTTAGATGACGCTAAGACAATTAAAAAAACTTAGCTAAAAAAACTTATTCACTGAGCGTAATGCATTCTATATCGGTCGTGGAATCGACTACTATAGTGCGTGTGAAGCAGCTCTTAAACTTAAAGAAGTTTCTTATATCCAAACTGAAGGATTCGCTGGTGGAGAATTAAAACACGGAACTATCGCCCTAATCGAAGAAAAAAACTCCAGTAGTTGCTCTTATCACAAATACAAAAACTAGACTTAAATACTCGTAGTAATGTAAGTGAGGTAGCAAGCCGTGGAGCTAACACACTAGTTATCACACTTGAAAAAAACTAGCTCGTAAAGGTGACTATGCTATTCCAAACGTTAACGAAGATCTTGCTCCAATCGCTAGTATCGTAGTTACTCAACTATTTGCTTACTATGCAGCTTACACTCGTGGATTAGATGTTGATAAACCACGTAACTTAGCTAAATCAGTAACAGTAGAATAATAATCAGTGAAATATAAAATACAAAAAGGCCGTTAGGTAATAAAAAGTACCTAACAGCCTTTTTATTTATTAAAAAAATCCCTTCTATAAATATAAGAATAATCAAAGAGTTAGTAAGCATAGTAAAAATGCCAAGCCGCTTAGCATTTCATAGCAGCCCCGTATTTGACACAGATCCAAAAAAATTAACACTTATATCTTTATCAAACAAAAACCCTAAGTAACATGAAGTTACCTAGGGTTTTTTTATATATTAAGAAGAATTTCTATTAAATTTTTTTGAAATTTAATTCCTACTCTTCATCTTTTGCGTCTTCTTACAGCTAGTGCAATACCTGCAAGTAGTGCTACAAATCCTAATGAAGCACTTTCTGTAGAATTCAATCCTGTTGCTGCTAAACGACGTTTTGCTTTTTGTTGAAGTTGATTTAGCTTGCTCAACACTATTTGGCTGTTGTTGTTTAACTACAAGTTGTGTTGCAGGAATCGTCACAGAATTTCCTGTTCTAGGATCTGTTACTGTCACATTTCCTTTTTTTCATCTACTACAACTAGTTTTTCCTGGATTTGCTTTTTTTCTACTTTTTCTTTAATTTTTTTCTTTTTTTCCGATGGAGTTAGGTTCTCTGGATCTTTAACCTGTGGTTTTTTTCAGTTGGTACAACCACATTATCAGAAGGAACTCCTGGATTTGGTTGAGGTTGTGGTTGTGGTTGAGTTCCACCGTTATCTACAGAGACTTTTTCTGAAGATATGAACCACTGTTCCATTATTTGCATTAGTTTCAGTTCTTACATACACGTACCCACTAATTTCACCGTGTTCTGGTGCTTGGTAAGTATCATCTAATGTAGTTGAAACTTGTCCAACTGCTGGTTTTAGCTCATTACCACTTTCATCTACCCATGTTGTTACGATTAATAAAGGTAATTCAACTGGATCTGGTATTTCTCCATTTTCAACTACTTGAATTGTTTTATCAGGTGTCAATGTAGCTGTTGATCCATCAGGGAATATCACTGTTGTTGTTCCATCTGTTCCTACTTCTACATTTGTGGCTGTTGGATTAGCTTTCTTAACTTCTTCAGCAACTTTCTCTTTTTTTCTTTATCAGTTAAGTTAGTTAAATCTTTAACAGTTGTGTATGTTGCTGGAGCTTGTACTCCGTTCGCATCTGCTGCTTTTTACAGTTTGTGCTGGTTTTAATGTAGCTGTTGATCCGTCTGGGAATGTTACTGTTGCTTCTCCATTTTCTCCTACTGCTACTTCTGTTCCTGGGTTAACAGCTTTTTACTGCATCTTTTACTGCTGTTTTTTTCTGCTTCTGTTAACGCATCTGTGTTTTTTTAACTGGAACTGGTTTTGCTGGAGCTTGTACTCCGTTCGCATCTGCTGCTTTTACAGTTTGTGCTGGTTTTAATGTAGCTGTTGATCCGTCTGGGAATGTTACTGTTGCTTCTCCATTTTCTCCTACTGCTACTTCTGTTCCTGGGTTAACAGCTTTTACTGCATCTTTTACTGCTGTTTTTTTCTGCTTCTGTTAACGCATCTGTGTTTTTTTAACTGGAACTGGTTTTTGCTGGAGCTTGTACTCCGTTCGCATCTGCTGCTTTTTACAGTTTGTGCTGGTTTTAATGTAGCTGTTGATCCGTCTGGGAATGTTACTGTTGCTTCTCCATTTTCTCCTACTGCTACTTCTGTTCCTGGGTTAACAGCTTTTACTGCATCTTTTACTGCTGTTTTTTTCTGCTTCTGTTAACGCATCTGTGTTTTTAACTGGAACTGGTTTTGCTGGAGCTTGTACTCCGTTCGCATCTGCTGCTTTTACAGTTTGTGCTGGTTTTAATGTAGCTGTTGATCCGTCTGGGAATGTTACTGTTGCTTCTCCATTTTCTCCTACTGCTACTTCTGTTCCTGGGTTAACAGCTTTTTACTGCATCTTTTACTGCTGTTTTTTTCTGCTTCTGTTAACGCATCTGTGTTTTTTTAACTGGAACTGGTTTTGCTGGAGCTTGTACTCCGTTCGCATCTGCTGCTTTTTACAGTTTGTGCTGGTTTTTAATGTAGCTGTTGATCCGTCTGGGAATGTTACTGTTGCTTCTCCATTTTTCTCCTACTGCTACTTCTGTTCCTGGGTTAACAGCTTTTACTGCATCTTTTACTGCTGTTTTTTTCTGCTTCTGTTAACGCATCTGTGTTTTTTTAACTGGAACTGGTTTTGCTGGAGCTTGTACTCCGTTCGCATCTGCTGCTTTTTACAGTTTGTGCTGGTTTTAATGTAGCTGTTGATCCGTCTGGGAATGTTACTGTTGCTTCTCCATTTTCTCCTACTGCTACTTCTGTTCCTGGGTTAACAGCTTTTACTGCATCTTTTACTGCTGTTTTTTTCTGCTTCTGTTAACGCATCTGTGTTTTTTTAACTGGAACTGGTTTTTGCTGGAGCTTGTACTCCGTTCGCATCTGCTGCTTTTTACAGTTTGTGCTGGTTTTAATGTAGCTGTTGATCCGTCTGGGAATGTTACTGTTGCTTCTCCATTTTCTCCTACTACTGTTGTTGCTTTTTGGATTTGCCGCTTTTATCGCTGCTTCCACCGCTTGTTTTTTTCTGCTGTAGTCAACGCTGTTAAGTTTTTTTAACTGGCGTTTTTTTGTTGTTGGCGCTTGGATTCCACTTGATTGTGAAGCTTTAACAGTTTTATTTCCTGGGATAGTTCCAGAAGCTCCTCCAGGATACGACACTGTTGTTGTTCCGTCTGCTCCTACTGTCGCTTCTGCTCCTGGATTTGCTGCTTCTACCGCTGCTTTTACCTTAGTTTTTTTCATCTGCAGTTAGATTAGTTATATTATTTACTGGTGTTAATGCTGGTTCCTTGATATCAGGAGCAAATACATATTTTAACAATTGTCCGCCTGCTCTTAATGTGACTGTATTATTCCCAGCGTTATATCTATCAGCTTTATTATTGTTCTACTGTTTTAAGTTTATATCCTTTTTGCTTGCAACTGTGTAATCGTTTTTGTAACGATTTGATATTATTTAAATTTACTACTTCATTTCTTTCACCTGGAACCGCAGTATTTGATGCTAATTCGTTTCCTTGCTCATCAACATACTTCACATGAACGATTTGCGGCGCAGTGAATTCAAACCTTTCTATTTGAACACGTTGTAAGTTTGTACCACTACCTGTACTTCCTACGAATGAAAGAGCATAAGTAGCATTGGAATCAGCAAGAGCATTTCTAGATTCAACACTCATACTAGTACTATTTTTTTAGCAATTTTAGTAGTCCATGTTTGAGTACCATAGGTAACTGTGAATTCTTTTTTTGATCCACTGTAGTTAATTTTTAAAAATCCACCCATTGACCATTAGGTGCTGGGTTTAATGCTGTTGCATTTGAAATAGTAGTTACTCTCCCTGCATTATTTGATGAATAAAAATGCACCAAAGGCATTACTTCTCCATGCGTTACCACCATATTTAGGGTCCTCTCGGGCATTTTTGGCTAGCATTTGGAGTAGATGTATTATGCCATGAGTCTAGTTTGAAACCAAAAAGCAGCATTAATTCCTCCCATACCAATTGATGCACCAGATTGACCTAATTTATCAACATTACCTGTATGGAAGACAAAACCTACTCCATCTCCACCAGCACGACCACCTACAGTTTTTCCCTTCATACTTATCACCAATATCTACTTTACCTGTAAATGTGAAATCCTCATTTGGATCAATTTTAAATCGAAGATAAGCATTACCAGCTTGTCCTGAAACGTCTTCAGTTAACTTAATTGTCCCTGTACGTTCATCATAGCTTGCTGTTCCACCTTCTTGGAAGAAACTTTCAAAGTTTTCTTTAGTAACTATCGCTCTTTTTTTAGGTTGTTTTTCATCCACTGCGCGAACACTACCTTCTGATAGAGCACGTCTACTTCTTACTCGAGTCGTAATTGGTTTTTCATTAACTACAGATGGACTAGTATTCTCATCTGATGGATTTGAACTACTTGTAGTTGAAGCTGTTCCACTTTTATGTTGTAGTTTCACTAACTGCAGTAGGTTCTGTGCGGCTCTCTAATACTGAGTCTTTTTTTTCGCAGTTGGAGTCGCTATTTCTGATTTAGCTTCCTTATTTGAAGTTGAAGCTTTTTTTCTACTTCTTCTGCTGATTTTTTTATCATTTGCACTTGTAGCCCTTTTCAGCTTTGACTTTTATCTAATACTTTAGTTAAGTCCACAACACTACTATTAATTTCTTCTTGAGTTGCATTTTCTTTAGTTAATAATAATTCCGCTTCTTTAATAGCTTTTTTTCTAGTTCAGCTACGGCTTCAGAACTTTTTCCTACTAACTTAAGTTCTTTTTGCTTGTAATAAAATACTTTCTAATTTAGACTTATCAACTACCGCTTTCTCAGAAACCACAGCTTTTTTTCTGTAGCTGATGCTTCTTTTGGAGCTGCAGTCTCTTTAGATTCAGCTTTGGGTTGTGTACTCTCTACTTCTTTTGAAGTTATATCACCTTGTGAAGCTGAGTTGTCAGCTGCTACTACAGCAGTGGCTTCAGCTTTTGCTGTTTGGTCACTTGCTTGAGCTGGAGCTGCTAACGCCAATCCTCCTGCAAAAAAATAAAGTACACCCGAAGACGATTTGTTTACCTTTTTTTACCATTCGCCAGTTCTTTTTGTACTGCGTTATTTTTTTATTGAATAACATTTAAACACCTTCCTTAATTCTTTATCATTATATTTTGACTTCTTAAAAATTAGTCACTATATTCATTATTGTACCATTTTATATTTGCCATTAATAATATTATGCTCTTATGAATCAGTTTACATAACAATAAAAAAATAGCATTTTTAAGTATATCTATACTCCCTAATTTTAAATACAAAAAAATACAATTAAATACAAGGTTCTCCTATAGAAGGATATTAACCAATTCTTTCTTTTTAAATTAGCTTTCTGGTATAATGATAAAAAGTTATTCAGGAGGAAAAACATGAGTAAATTATCAGAAGCAAAACTAAGAAGTAATAAAAAGTGGGATGATAATAACAGAGAAAGAAAGCGATATATTAATAAGAGATCCACAGCAAGAAATTTTATAAAAAAACTATGGAACGTGAAGATATCCCAGAATTCGAAGAATTATTAAAAAGAAAGAAAAAGCTAGAAAAGATTAATAATTAACAATATAATTAAACTAAGTTTTATAGAATTCAAAATTTACATATTTTAGTTAAATCAAAGGCTAAATAAAAAGAATCGGACGTAAAAATTTATTACGCCCGTTTTTTTTATTTTTTTTATTACAATTTTTTTCTTTTTTTCTAATACTAATATACATTTCGTATTAAAAGGTACATCATCTAATTTAAAAATATTTTTTTGTAAATACTGTAAATAACTCTCATCTTTTTCTTCTATTTTCGCTAGATACTTTGAAGTTTAATGGCTTTAAATAACCACTTTTCTAAATAATCTTGAATATTGTATTCTTCTTTGCTTTCTCTTTCAAGTGATTGTAAGCCCCAAACTACATGAAATATAACTTCATAAGCTTCTTTTCTCTGTAGTTTTGTATTCTTTATTATTAATCTTTTTCAACATTTTTGTATAATTGAATTTTTCTTTAAGTTTTTTTAACCCATCTATCTACCTCTTTTACTAGCTTTTTTTCACTTTTCGTATTTATTGTATATAGATTTATCAGAATTGTTATTTGGCCCAATCTCTTATAATAAGTTTTCCCATCTTTTTTTTAAGTTTCTATATATTTGTTTTAATACTTTAGTTCTCTCAGGACGAGACATATAACTTATTATTTCATGGAAGACACTCGACATAAAAAAATAATGTCATATTTTCTCTTTACTTTTTCGCTAAATTTTCATCTGTAATAACATCTATATTTAAATTAGCTAATTCATTTCTGTACTGTTGGTGAAATATCATAAGCGTAGTATTTTTGCACCTGTTTGTTGAACACTTTTCAATAAAATCTGGTGAAATTCCTGAGCCATAATCAAGTACTTTAGTTTTTTTCTTTAAATATGGTTTTAATACATCAAATTTAGATAAGGCTGTTTTTATTCATACGTCTGATGTATGTATTTTTTTATCATTGTTATAATTTTTCCATCTTCTTACCTCTTATTTTTTTACCTAGTATATTTATTAGTTTTCTTCCCATTAAAACTTGAATATTCAACTCTCCATTAAATTTTTTTATTAGCTATTTTTTTTTGGATTAATTATACTATAACTTATAATATTTATCAAAAGTCTTGTCCCTTTACTTTTTTCCATCTAGAATTAACAAGGTATATAAAAACAAAAAAATACCAAGCACACTACGTACTTGGTATTCATTAATATATTATAAATTATTTTTTTCTATCCTAATAATAAAAAAATAAGTAGTGCGCTACTATACCGGCTACTATACCACCGATTGTATGTGATATTATAGCTTTTTGAAGATAATTTTCTTACTCCTAAAGCATCCATCATACCGATATGTGTACTCAAGTATCCACTCCAACACATACCCATAGCTGTAAATACAGCAATATCGTTAGCTCCTATAAGTCCACTTTTTAGGAACTCTGGCACTAGTGAGATAGCTCCACCAACTGCTCCTAACGCAGTTATTGGGAATGCTATTGCTTCTGGCGATTTAAATCCGAATAAAGGTTCAAGAATAAATGTTAGTTTTTTTCTCCTAACCATGGTAAGAATCCGACACCTTCATACGCTGCTCCAGTATACCCATCTGCAGGCATTTTAAATGTTAGCATCATTACAAAAGTACAAACTATAAGTACTCCTGGTATAATTGCAACACCCATTTCAACCCCTGTTTTACCTCCTTCTAATAGAGTATCCAAAAACTCGTTGAAACATATTTCCATCTCTTACTATTCTTACTTTTCTCTGGTGATTCATCTCCATCCTCTAATTCTATTACAGGATCATTCGCTTCATCACCATAAAATTTTCTTCGTATGTCGAAGCATTAAACGCACACTGACAATACTCCCTATTATTGCCCCAACATTACCAATAACTGCCGCTCTAATGTAACCTTCACCTTGACCCATCATAAACATAGTTACAATAAGTCCCATACCGAAAGCTGTCCCTAGGTTACATAATGCTGGAACTTGATATTTCTTGAAAAAAACGAAACAAACCTCTTATCTTTTTGCGAATGGTATAATTGCTGGGTTGTCTGATAAATATGTAGCAATTGCTCCTGTTACACTCGCTCCTGGCATGCCCCAAAAATGGTTTCATCAGAGGAGCAAATATTTTATTAATCAAAGCTATAGCCCCAAATTCTGATAAAAGCGCACTTATCGCACCAGCTATAACAGCCATCGCCATTATGAAGAATACTGTATTCAGTAATAAATCATGAGCTGTCGCCATCATAGTTTTTAAACATCAACGGTGTCCCCATTTTTGCGTGCCATTAACCCAAAGATTAAAAAAAGAAGATACCTAAGAATACAAACGTTTCTAAACTAATCGCCTTTTTAATAACTCTCTTATCTTTCCGCCTCTCACTCTTGCTTTTAGACATAAAAATCATCCTTTCTTAATTTTTATTAATTTTTACTTTTTATTTTTGCAGCTTAACTTAAAAGTTCAAATTCAACCTTGAATTCGAGTTTTCTCATAAATTTACCCCTTCTGTTCTATTACACCTCTTTTTCTATATTATACATCTTTTTTTCTTACCCTATCAACTATTTTTAATATTATATAAAAATTAAGTAATATCATTATTTTTTTATTTATCTACTAACTTTTAACAAACACTCCTGTTAAAAATTATTGGCATTTTAAAAATCTATAATTTATTAAGTTACATTATTTTTTTGAAATATTATAAAACCTTTAGTAATATTAACATTATTGTTTTCTATATTATATAAGTTATATTACAGTATTGTTTTTTTTAATATTGTATTTTTTTATTTATATTTTATAGTTTTATTTACAGTAAATTATTTTTTTAAAAAAATCACACTAAATTCGCTATTCTTTCTTTGCATTACATTGCTCTTTTTGATAGAATATAGTGACTATTAAAGATAACACAGGAGAATAAAGTTTTTTTATGAAGAATAATAACAAAAAAACAATAAAAATTTTTAAAGTTTTTCTATTAGAAAGCTTTCTCTTGGCGCAGCACCTGTTGTTATTGGTGCTTTTAATTTTTTTGGAAGTTTTGTGCCAAGCAGTGAAGTTCATGCTAGTGAAAAATAAAAAGTACAAATGTTAAGTACACTTACTTAGCTGAAAATGAATTAACCGATACAGAAAAAAAGTTTAATTAAGAAAAAGTATTCCAAGTGATATGAACGAAAGCGAAATATATTACATGGTTTATAAAAAAAGATGCTAAGGCTGTGACAACCGCTAAAGTTTTACCTAATACTGGGCAAAGTTCTCTTCCACTAGTTGGTTTTAGGTATAGGGACTGCAGCTCTTGTAGTTCTTTTTAGTTTCAAAAAAACATAGAAATAAGGTGCTAAGCGTCGTTTTTAATTGGTGCGATGGGTCAAAGTATCGTCTTACCTTTTGACACATTCGCTTTTTGAAAAATAAAGAACTTGTACAATATAATACTCAAAAAAATTATATCTAACTCTAGCGAGCTTGCTAATGGTGTTATTAATATTGACGGCTACAGTTATGTTGGTTACTTTACTCTTAGTGATTTAGAAGCTCAAACGGGATTAAAAACTAATATTACAGAAGAAAAAGGTAAATTCTACTTCAAATATAGAACAAACTCCGAGTCCACAACCGACTCCAATTCCAAGTCCGCAACCGACTCCAACTCCGAGTCCACAACCAACTCCAACTCCGAGTCCACAACCAACTCCAACTCCGAGTCCACAGCCGACTCCAACTCCGAGTCCACAACCGACTCCGACTCCAAGTCCACAACCAACTCCGACTCCGAGTCCACAACCAACTCCGACTCCGAGTCCACAACCAACTCCGACTCCGAGTCCACAACCAACTCCAACTCCAAGTCCTGAAGTTGAACATAAAACAACTCCTGATACTGGAGATAAAGTTCTTGTTGAAAAATAAACCTGAACTTAGAGTTTCTACTGAAGTAGTTCCTTTTGAAACTATCGAACAAAAATGATGAAAAATCTTCTTAAAGGAGAAACTAAAGTTATTCAAGATGGTGTTAATGGTGAGCGTACTATTCTTACTGAAGTAACTATAGTTAATGGCGTTGAATCTAGTAAAAGTCGTTCAAAAACTCTATTACTACTCAACCTACTAATAAAAATAATTTCTGTAGGTACTAAGGAAAAAGAAGCTCAAAAACCTGAAGAGAAAGTTAATAAAGATCCCTTTAAAAAGCTCTAATTGATAAAGCTAATTCTTTAGTATCTTCTGATTACTCTACTGCTAGCTATGCAGCATTACAACCTATTTTAGCTGCCGCACAAGGAGTTTACGATTCTGAGTCTGTTAAGCAAAATGAAGTTGATGCAGAAACCACTAAATTACAAGCTGCTATTGATGCTTTAACTGTTGATAAGACAGAATTAAAAAAATCAACTAAATATCGCTGAAACTAAAAAAAGAACCTGATTATAGTAAAGAATCTTGGGGTAATTTCCAAAAAAGCTGAAATTAAGGCTAATGACATTAATAATCAAACTACTCCAATGCCTAAGCAAAGTGAAATAGATACAGCAGCTAAAAGCTCTTGAGGATGCAATTAAAGCTCTTGCTGTTGATAAAACTGCATTGCAAAAACGCAATTAATTCTGCAAATAGCAAGCGTAAAGAGGACTATACTACTCAATCTTGGTCAAATTTAGAAAAACACTTTACCTATCGCTAACAACACCTATAACAATGAAAAATGCTACTCAGAGTAATGTGGATGAAGCTACAAAAAAATCTAACTGATGCCATCGAAAAATTAGTAGGAATTACTAACAAACCGACATTAACTTTTAACATTATCGAGAAAAAAACAACTTAACTCGTTCAGCTATTGCTAAATATACTCTTGATAATCCTACTAATGCTGAGATTAAGTCTATTACTGCAACACTTAAAAAAAGGTGATACTGTAGTAAAAACTGTAGATTTAACTAAAGATAATTTAGATGCTCTTTTAGATAATCTTGAATACTATAAAGACTATACTCTAACTACTGCTATGACTTATAATCGTGGCACTGGTGATGAAACTGAAATTTTAACAGATCAACCTATCCAACTAGACCTTAAGAAAAATTGAAATCAAAGATATTAAACGTACTGATTTAATAAAAAATATGAAAAATAACGCAGAAACAGATGCTACTCGCTTATCTTCTATTCCTGAAGATTTGAGTAATTACTATCTAAAAAGTCACTTCAAATGATCACAAAACTAATTTACTAGCTGTTCAAAAAAATTGAAGAGGCTACAGTTGATGGAAAAACAAGTTTATAAAGTAACTGCAGTGGCTGATAATTTAGTACAACGTAACTCAAATAATAACTTTTGCTGAAACATATACTTATCACATTGCTAAACCTAAACCTAGCGAAAACAATGTTTTACTATGACTTTTGGAGAATTAGTAAATGCAATTCAAGCTAATCCTTCAGGTGAATTCAAACTTGGTCAAAGCTTGAGTGCTCGCAACATTGTTCCTAACGGAAAAATCTTATATTACTAGTGAATTTTCTGGTAAACTTTTTAAGCGATGGTGATAAACGTTTTGGTATCTATGATTTAGAACATCCTTTATTTAATGTTATTAACGGTGGTACTATTAAAAACATTAACTTTGAAAATGTTGAGATAGATAGACCAGGACAAAACCAAATTGCGACAATTGGATTTAATATTAAAAATAATGGTTTAATCGAAGATGTTAAAGTTTCTGGTTCAGTTACTGGTAATAATGATGTTGCTGGATTAGTAAATAAAAATAGATGAAAATGGTAAACTTGAAAATGTAGCATTTATCGGAAAAATCAACTCTGTAGGTAATAACTCAACAGTTGGTGGTATTGCTGGTTCTAACTATATGGGATTTGTTAATAGAGCCTATGTTGATGCTACAATCACAGCTAATAATGCCAACGCAAGTATGCTAGTTCCTTTCGTTACATACATGCTTAACAGCTGGCTATCAGGTACTAAGGCAAAATTAACTAACTCTGTTGCCAAAGGTGTACTTGATGTTAAAAATACTAGAAATGTTGGTGGTATTTCTGCTAAAACATGGCCATATGGAACTGTCCAAAATAACGTAACATACGCTAAAGTAATCAAAGGACAAGAAATATTTGGTTCTAATGATGTTAACGATGAAGATGGTGGACCATTTGTAAAAGAATTATTCGGAGTAATTGGATATAGTTCTGAAGAAGATGGTACTGGTAAAGATACTAAGAACCCTAATAAACTTAAACATTTAACTAAAGACGAAGCTGATACTCGCGTCGCTGGTTACAATATCACTGCCGATAAATTCGAAAGTGAACCATATTGCATGAATACAATAAACAATGTAACTACTAGCGAAACAGCCTACAATAATATTCAAGACTATAATCCCTGAATACAAAACAAAGCTTATAAAAAAACATTGAAAAAAATTACAACCATTCTACAACAAAGATTACATTGTATATCAAGCTAATAAACTAGATAAGAACCACAACTTAAATACTAAAGAAGTTCTTTCAGTTACACCTATGAACAACAATAACTTTGTAACTGACTTAAGTGATGCAAACAAAAATTATCGTTCATTATGCAGATGGAACAAAAGATTACTTCAACTTATCTTCTAGCGATGAAGGTTTAAAGTAATGTTAAAGAATACACTGTAACTGACTTAGGGTATTAAATATACACCTAATATCGTTCAAAAAGATCACAGTGCTTTTAATCAACGGTATCGTAGATATCTTAAGCCCTATCGAGCTTCAATCTGATCCAATTTACCAAAAAAACTTGGTAGAACAGGACCAAATAAAGTAAATGCGATTAAAAAAATCTATTCTTAGAAGAAAGTTTCGACTATGTAAAAAGCTAATTTAAATACATTAGTAACTAAACTAGTTGAAAAATGAAGATCACCAACTTAATAATTCTCCTGCAGCTCAACAAATGATTCTTGATAAAGTTGAGAAAAAAATAAAGCTGCTCTATTATTAGGTTTAACATACTTAAACCGTTACTATGGTGTTAAATTCGGTGATGTTAATATTAAAGAGTTAATGTTATTTAAACCTGATTTCTACGGTAAAAATGTTGATGTTCTTGATAGATTAATTGAAATTGGATCTAAAGAGAATAATATCAGTGGTTCAAGAACATACGATGCTTTCGGTGAAGTTCTAGCTAAATATACTAAATCTAGCGATTTAAATAGCTTCCTAGACTATAATAGACAAACTATTCACTAATATCGATAATATGAACGATTGGTTCATCGATGCTACAAAAGATAAAGTCTATGTAGTAGAAAAAAAGCTTCTCAAAACGAAGGAGTTGGTGAGCATAAATATCGTGCTTACGATAACTTAACTCGTGGATTACACAAAAAAATGATTCTTCCGTTACTAAATCTAGATAAGACAGAGATGTTCCTAATCTCTACATATGACACTATGTCTTACGGAACAGCTAATAAAGTACAATACTACTTTAGAAAAAAACTTAAAACCTGAGATTGATTTAGCTGCACAACGTCAAATAAATTACCTTGACTTCTGGCATAGATTAGCTCTCGACAAAGTTAAAAAAATAGATTATTCAAAGATATAGTGTACCCAATTTGGGAAGGTTTCTATGTTTGGGGTCACGGATGGCCAGGTTGGCCTGAGCGTTACGGTCAATTCAAAAAAACAGTACTGAAGTATACGCTCCTATCCGTGAAATCTACGGACCTGTTGGTGAATACTACGGAGATAATGGAGCTGTAGCTGGTGCTTATGCAAGTATTTACGATAATCCATATGATAATCGTGCTAAAGTAACTTTCGTTATGTCTAACATGATTAGTGAGTACGGAGCTTCTGCTTTCACACACGAGACTACACACTTAAACGACCGTATTGTTTACTTCGGTGATTTTGGGTCGTCGTGAAGGCACAGATGTTGAAGCATTTGCACAAGGTATGCTTCAATCACCTGCTACACAAGGGACACCAAGGTGAATACGGAGCATTAGGATTAAATATGGCATTTGAAAGACCTAATGATGGTAACCAATGGTATAATACTAATCCAAACGAACTGAAATCACGTGAGGCTATTGATAATTATATGAGAGGTTATAACGATACTCTTATGATGTTAGATAATCTTGAAGCTGATGCAGTTCTTGGTCAAAAATAATAAAGAACTAAATAATCTATGGTTCAAGAAAGTCGATAAACAAATGAGAGGTGACTCTAAAAACCAATTTGACAATGTTCGTGCTCTAAACGATGCTGAAAAAGAAATTCAACTTAACTCAGTTGATGACTTAGTAGATAATAACTTTATGACAAACCGCGGACCAGGAAATGGTATCTATAAACCTAATGATTTTTTTCTTCTGCATATGTCAACGTTCCTATGATGACGGGTATCTACGGTGGTAACACAAGTGAAGGTTCTCCTGGAGGAATGTCATTTAAACATAATACATTTAGATTATGGGGTTACTATGGATATGAAAAAGGATTCCTAGGTTATGCTACTAATAAATATAAACAAGAAGCTAAGAATAGTGGTAAAAAAATACTTTTAGGTGATGACTTTATCATCAGCAAAAATCTCTGATGGTGAATTCTCAACATTAGAAGCGTTCAAAAAAAGCTTACTACAAAGAAGTTAAAAAAATAAAAGCTACAAATGGACTAACAACATTTGAAATAAATGGAACAACAGTTTCATCTTACAACGATTTACTTGAATTATTTAAAGAGGCTGCTGCTAAAGATGCTACAACTATAAAAAAACTGATAACAATGGTAATAAGTCAGTATCTATGAATAATACAACTAAAACTAAAAAGAAGCTGTTTATAAAAAAACTTCTTCAACAAACAGATAGTTTTAAAACATCTATTTTTTTAAATAAAAAAATCAAAACTAAATAAAAAGAAAGACTAGGTTTTTGTATTCTAAATTTAGAATCTATCCTAGTCTTTTTGTTTACGTAGTTACTTCTATATTTTCTATAATTATACATTGAAAAAAAGACCGTTGATAAGTTTTATTTATTCATGACTATATCAGCGGTCTAAACTTACTATTTTTTTGTCTATTTTTTTATTTCTAGGTTTAACCAACATAATTAATAGTAATAATTCAAATAATAATGTTGCAAACATATATTTATTGTTATTTTCCAGTCCTGTTTTAGCTAAAGTTTTTTTACATTATTTTTTTCTTAATATCTTTTACAGAATTATTGCTGTCTTTTGTTGGAGATACTTTATCTTTAGCTGTGTTATTATCTCCTGAAGATATATCTTTATCTTTAGGTTTTTTTATTATCCTCTGATGGAGTATCTTTTATCTTTAGGTTTTTTTATTATCTTCTGATGGAGTATCTTTTCCATTATCATCAATTGGTGTAGGTTGGACTTTTTTTGTTATAAGTAATCTCTTCGTATATATCATCACTTTCTGGAGTTACTATTAACTGCAAGCTTACTTTTGATACAATATAACCTTCAATTTCGCGAGGAGCAAAAACCTTCAAACATATGTTTTCCATTTTCACTCCAAGATCCATAAACTACTTCATCTGTTTCTGGATTGATAGTTTTTTTGCTCGTGTGAAAGTTACACTTTGAACTATAGTTTCAGTACTTCCATCAGGATAAATAACTTTTATGTTTCTTGTAACAGTTTTACTTTCTTGTTCTACTTTTGTCTGGTGCTTTTTGTATATGTTACTGTTTCTTCAATAACTGTATTATTTGGAGTTACTTCTCCTGCACCTGCAGAAGATTTGTCTGCAGTATAACCTTTGATTTCTGGAGTAGTAATAGCATCGTATGATTTTTTTCCCCTTTCCACTCGGTAGGTTCTCCAATAATACTATTAGTCACTTTATCATAAGTTATCTCACGTGAAAAACGCCTTGTCATCTACATTAATTTTATCTGCTGGTGTTTTACTTCCAGCACCTACATAATGAATTATTTGTTTAGATGCTTTATATTCTGTTTCTGTACGAGTATCGTGAATTAAATGTACATCTATATATTGAATTTCATTATCTGTATCAGTTGAAAAAGTTTTTCTGTATTGTCTAATTTCGTTGGTATCGTAGGTTCTGAAACCAATTTGTAGCCTTTATCAATATAATTTTTTTATAGTTTCAGCTAATGAAGTTTTTTTATATTTTCTTTATTTTCATCTGTTATTTCTTCATTAGTTTTTTTTCCAGAATATGCTTTTTGTATCTGTCAAAATTTTTGTTATCAGTATCATCTAATACCCTAACATTTAATTGTTGATAATCAGAAACAACCGTTACATAGCCTGTATTTGATATTAATAAAGGTTTTTTTCTGCAGTACCAAAAATCATAGCTATATTCTACTTTTGTATTTTTCCGGGTTTAGCAAGTGATACTTCTGAAACTGTTTCTGATGTTGCACCAGGTGTAACATTAGTAATTTTAACGTTAAGTTTACTTTTTATCTAGTTGACGAGAATCTGTTTCATCTATTAACCATTTTACATTATAAGGATTAGTAAATTGTTTTACCATAGATTTAGCATCCCAAACTCCACCATCTGAAGTAGCAGTATGAGTTTGATTTTCTTTAAGTAAGATAGAAGGAATAACTTGAAAGTGAAGGAACTTAGCTCTATTTTCTTCCAATTCTTTTCATATCTTCATCTACTTTCCCAGTATTTTCTACAGTAATTCCATTACCTCCACCGTAGATATAATAGTTTTTTTATCAATACGATCAGGGTTTACTGAATAACCATGAGTAGATATATTCTTCTGAGCTTTGTCTAATAAAAAGGAAATAATACTGACTTAAATTTGGATATGGTGCTAGGTCAGGATCGTTTGTCTTAACTGTATAGAACCCCTGCAGCATTTTCTTCAGCATCAACTGATTTTTTTCAGGGATTGTATTATTATTTTTTTATCACCAAATCTAAATATTTCATTAGCTTCAGGCATGAATTCTTGTAATTCTTTTTACATATGTCCAATTTGCTCCACCATCAACATCGTGTTCTTTACGATATACTGGATAAACTAATTTACTAACACGTTCACCAGAATTGATATCCTCTTTATGAATCATAGCAATATTCAGATTATCAGTTTCATAACCATTATGTCCGTTGATAAAATTATAGATAGAAAATGTTCCAAGTTCACGTTGTACTTCATCTATTGCTTTTTGTTAATTTTAATTTAAAAATCAAAAACTTATCTCATCATTAGCTTTTTATTTTCCCACCATCTAAACGAATAGCTCTTAATTGTTCTCCGAACGCTTCTGTTCCATAAGTCTCAACATATTTATCCTTTTTTTAAATATTGTCCATTTTTTTGTTACCATATTTTTAATTGTTTAGAATAATCTTCACCTAATTTACTATTAATAACTACTTCTTCTTTATTATCATATACTAAGCTAGAATTACCATTTTGCAAATAATTAGGAAGTGTTAAAAATCAAATTTGAGTTGATATCTTTATCTCCATTTTTTTAAGAACAAAGTGACCTTTTAATTGAATCAGAATCTAAATTATCCAAATTAAGGAAAGAATAGCCCCCATATGTAGATGAATATTCTTTTTCCACTTTTTATCCTTAGCCGTAAGATAAAAAAACCATATTCACCATTAAATTCTTTTACCTTGAATTAAATTGTTATTTGTTTTAGTAGCTGTATTGTGAATTACTTCATTTGCAGTATTGGCATTTTCTGACGTAGCAGCTTCTGTCAATTCTCTTTTATTTCTTACCTTAGGTTTAGTAGAATTTTTGTATATCAGAAGAAACATTACTACTATTACTTATTACATTTGTAGCACTACTTTCTGTATTGTCTACAGCCTTATCTCTTTCTTCAATATTAAGTTGTTTATTTTCTGCATTCACTGTATTGTTAGTATTATTATTTTCATCAGATGCTAATGCACTACCTCCCTAAAAAAATATCGCCGATGCTATGGCTACAGAAGCAGTACCTACAGTTAATTTTCTTATTGTATATATTGTACTCTTTGTTTGATTTTTTTCATAGTTATATTTATTCCTCAACTTAAATATTTTTTTATTAATTATTATACGATTTTTCAATTATGCAATTATATTATTGCCTAGTTAAAGTATAATTTATAAAAATAATACCTCTCGAGAAAAAAAGGTTTAAACTTATTTAATAAACAGTATCTAGATTAATAATAAGTATAGTGAAACTATTGAGCTTACTAAGAATAATGTTAAATTTGACGAAATAGAAAAAAATAAAATATTTTTCTAAAAATAAAAAGACGACTAATTAGTCGTCTTACTTTTTCTTAATAGTTATTATCATTATTAATATTATAGGTAATAGACATATTGGATTATGATATATGTATTTAAAAAAATTCCATTGTTATACAAAAAAATTATTTTATTTGATTGGTTCAGTATTGAAGTATGCTCCATAAGCGTATAATGTTAATTTAACACTACCGTAATCGTTAAAGCATCTTCATACTTGTAGCCATATAATCATAATTTAAAGTAGCTAATTCTATCATAAATCCAACATCTACATAAGCTTTTATCTTCAAAAATCTCTAGCTAGATTTTTCAGCTACATAAGAAGTTTTTTTACATAAAATTGGGCACCGCACCAATAATTATAAGTTTCGTAACCATCTCTATTACCTAATAATTCGTATGTATTAACTATACCTTTATTGTCACGTAGATTATAATATCCACTTTTTTTATTTTTTTATTCATAATAAATTACCTCTTTTATGAAATAAAACCTAAATATGTAATTGCAACTACAAATTAATTTATTAAATATATACTTATCTATCTATTTAAATTGTATCATAAAAAGTTTAGTGTAAACAATAATGAACTAAAGCAGAAGAAGAAACTACTTCCAACTGAATTGTGCGTAAAATTATGAAATATAGGCTTGACCTTCTCTCCGTAATTCTACAATAAGCTATTAAATAGGTATATCTAATAGTATATTTACCCCACAACTAACTAATAAAGTAGTATGAAAAAAATTTAAAAATATGAGTATTTGATAATAGTGATGTAACTTTATAAAGTTTATAGTTTATGAGAAATTTAAAAAAATTAAAGAAAAAGGAATGTTATCAAAAAAATAGAGTATAAAAAAATTATATTTTTTTTATAACATTTTTTTATGTTTTTTTCTTATTTTGATAATATAGATAATAACCCTCTAAAAATTAGATATTTTTTTAAGAAAAAAATAATTTTTTTACTACACTTTATTTTTCTATAATAAAAAATAAACTAACTCTGAGTTGATATTAACTCAAAAAGCTAGTTTGTTTTTTTATATTATATTT
>BNJT01003095.1_pt1 | contig 25896 bp, 47 predicted proteins | sample 8540491 | NCBI WGS metagenome assembly BNJT01 (sample SAMD00202455, study PRJDB9452) | human saliva metagenome | host: Homo sapiens | reverse complement strand
AAGGTGAAAAGTTATCAGAAATTATTGAAGATAAAGGCATACAGCCTAAGATGATTATTAATACCCATGGACATTTTGATCACATTGGAGCGATTTCTTATCTTAAAGAGAGATATAAAATTCCTTTTTTTGATTCATCAGGGGATTTAGGGTTATTAAAAGATGGTAATCTAGGCTTTGGACTAGCACCCTCACTCGATAAAGTACAAGAGGTCGAACAGGTACTTGTAGGTGATGAAATTTTTAGATTTTTTTAGGCTATGAAATTCAAGTAATAGCTACACCAGGTCACACCCAAGGAGGAGTGTGTCTTTATATACCAAAAATGAAATGGCTTTTTACAGGAGATACCTTGTTTAAAGGTACTATTGGACGTACGGACTTAAAAGGTGGAAACTATACCGAATTAATTCTTTCAATCAATGAACGTTTAAAAAGATATTCCTGATGATACCATTATTTTCCCAGGTCATGGTGAAAGTTCTACTATGGGTCAAGAAAGAGCATATAATCAGTATTTTGATATAGATTAATAGGGAGGAGAGATTATCTATGGGACGTGTAGTAAATTGGTTTCGTTCCCTTAATTCACCTTGTGAAGCTTGTCTTGGCAGTGGAATTAGTGCTGAAGAAGTGCCTGAGTTTGATGAAAATGTTTCTTGTCCTACTTGTCAAGGGAAGGGTTATATTAGAAAAAAAGTCACGATGACTTATAAAAAAATTATGCTCCAGATACATCAATTACTGAAGAAGTTGACGGATTAATTCGTGGAAAAAGTAGAAGATGGACAAAGGGGACGGCTAGTTGAAGAAATTTGGGAAAGAGATAGTGTCTGTCCTGATTGTAAGGGGAAAAAAATAGTTAGCGCAGAGCGTATCTTAAAGGATACTAATTTAGTGTGTCAAAAATGTCATGGCAGAGGGAAACGCGTTGTTAAAAGAAAAATAGCACTTATTATATGTATAATAACCCTATCTCTACTCATGCCATATGTTGTAATGATTTTTAGTAGGAGTATGGGCATTTGTTTTTTTGGCCTATGGGTAGCATTAAGAGAAACGATTCTAAAGGGAGATGCTCAGGATGAATTATGAGAGTTTAAGAAGTGAAAAGATGCAAGCATTAAAAAGAAAAGAATAGTTTGAAAAAAATAGAGTATTGACTAATGTTTTATCTGAGCTTGTTTATCAAAAAAAGAAAAAGGGTGAACAAGGACTAGATGAAAAAAACTATTATATCAGTGTTTAGAAAAAATGGTTAAACAAGTAGAAGAGACTATTGCTTTATCAAAAGGTCGTCCGGAGATTCAAGAAGAATTGAAACTGGAATTAGAAGTACTTAAAAAGCTATCTTCCACAAAAGTATTTCTTCAATAGATCTTTTACCTAAGATTAAAGCACTTGCTGAAAAACAATGGTATTGAACAAAATGTAAAAAAATAAAGGTAAGCTCATGGCTCTAGCAATAGCAAGTTTTAGTGATATGGCTGAAGGAAAAAAACTATCAGTCAAGCGGTTGATGCTTATCTTACAGAATAAAAATGTTTTCAAGAAGAGCATTTGGCAAGGAAGCTGAGAATAGAGCAAAATGTTATTTAAAAAAAGAAGGGCTACCAATTTATAGAGGCTAATTATTATACTAAAGATGGTGAGATAGATCTTATTTTTTTAAGGATAGAGATTATTTAGTGTTTATTGAAGTAAGAGCCAAAAAGAGATATCACATTTGGGCGACCAGAAGAAACTATTAATAAGACGAAAAATAGAACGATGCAAAAAAAGCAGCACAGAAATATCTCTACTACAAACAAATAGAAAGTTTATGTCGCTTTTGATGTTTTGGCAGTGACATATCTAGATAAGGAATGGTCATATCATCATTTTATAAATGCATTTGAATAAAGGAGAATTTGATGTCAAAGGAAAAAAACTTGCAGATTTATTATTTCCAAATGTTACAGAGACTTTGAGTGACTTGGAATCTCGTTATCCCATGAGAGATTTATTAGAGGGTGAAATGATAACTAGACTTGGTCCAAGTCCAACTGGTTTCATTCATCTAGGTAATTTATATGGTGCTTTTTGCAGATGAAAGATTGGCTCATCAATCAAAGGGAAAAATTTTTATTGCGCATAGAAGATACTGATGATAAAAAGGAAAGTGGATGGAGCAGAAGAACTTATTATTAAGTCGCTTGAGTACTTTGGGTTACATTTCGATGAAGGTGTCACCTTAGCTGGAGAAAAAGGAAGTTACGGACCTTATCGTCAAAGTGAACGTAAAGATATTTATCATATTGTAGCAAAAATATTTAGTGAGCATAGGGCGAGCGTATCCATCATTTGTTACGCCAGAAGAATTAGATAAAATTCGTATGGAACAAAAAGAAAAAAAATTATTAACAGGATATTATGGCAAGTGGGCAACTGATAGGAATTTAACTTATGAGGAAATCTGTGCTAAAATTAAGGCAGGTATGCCATGGACTTTACGATTTTTATCTCAAGGCGATATTAATGAAACTAGAATCATTCAAGATGAGATTAGAGGACAAGTCATAATTCATCCTAATAATATAGATGTGGTTTTACTCAAAGTCGATGGCATCCCAACCTATCATTTTGCACATGTTGTTGACGATCATTTTATGCGAGTGACTCATGTTATTAGAGGGGAAGAATGGTTGGCAACCTTACCTATTCATATAGAATTGTTTGAAACATTAGACTTTCCTATACCACATTATTGCCACTCTACGCATTTAATGAAAATAGATGAAGGTGTCAAACGTAAACTTTCAAAAAGAAAAGATCCAGAATCAGCATTATCTTATTATATTGAATTAGGTTATCACCCAGATAGTGTACGAGAGTATATTATGACTCTATTAAATTCAAATTATGAAGAATGGCGATTACAGAATTATGATTTGCCTTTAGAGGAATTTTCTTTAAAAACTTAGTAAAATGGGAAATACTGGTGCTCTTCTTGATTTAGAAAAAAATTGGATAATATCTCTAAAGAGGTGCTTGCTAAAAAAATCGAAAGATGAATTGGCAGAGTTTTTTTAATTTCGTGGGCAAAAAAATTATAATGGTGAACTTCATGATATATATACAGAGAATCAAGCTGTTTTAAAAGAGGTTTTAGATATAGGACGCTCAGGAAATAAACCTCGTAAAGATTTAGTTTGTGCAAGTCAAATAGCAAAATCATATAGGATATTTTTTTGATGAAACCTATAAAATTGAAGATAAGTTGCCTGAAAGTATCAGTACAAAAAGATGCTAGAATGATTCTTGAGGATTATTTGGAGTTTTATAATTTTTCAGATGATAATAGTCTTTGGTTTGAGCGTATTAAAGAATATGCAGATAAAGAAGGTTATGCTGTTAAAAATGAAGGAATATAAAAAAATCACCAGAACTTTTTTTAAAAGGAAGCATAGCTGATTTGACAAGTGTTCTTCGTATAGCAATTACAGGGCGTCAAAATGCACCTGATTTGTGGGCAGTACAACAACTTTTAGGTTTGGAAAAAGTCAAGGAACGTATTATAAAATATACAGATTACCTTTCTTAATGAGGTGAGATGATGAAAAATGCTGTAGGTGTAATTGGTGGATTGGGTGCTATGGCAGGTGCGTACTATTTAAAACGTGTATTTGAATTCACGGATGTTGACAAAGATCAAGATCATATTAATATCATGCTTTATAGTCATGCAACGATAGTTGATAGAACGGCATATATACTAGGAAAAATCTTCTGAAAGTCCGTTACCAGATTTATTAGCAGATGTTCATATTATGGAAGCATTAGGGTGTGAATTTGTAACAATTGCTTGTAATACAGCACAATATTTCTATGAATATTTACAAGAAAAATGTAGGTATTCCAGTTGTCAATATTGTTGAGGAAACAATAAAGTTTGTTGTTAAAAAAATTATGCTTCATACAAAAAAATATTGGGATATTAGCAACAGATGGTACTTTAGAAACAAAAATTTATCAAACTTATTTAGAAAAAAACAACTTAAAAGCCAATAATACCTTCTAAGGAGGAACAGGCTATTGTAATGAGTATCATTTATGATACTATTAAAAAGGGTAACCGTGTTAATGAAAATGATTTTGAAACGATGATTAATACCCTTAGAGAGAGGTGCACAAAAAAATTATTCTAGGCTGTACAGAGCTATCTGTAGCTAAAGGTGAATTAAATTATCATGCGCCTGATGTTTTAGATGCGCTTGATGTTTTGGCTTATGAAACTGTACGAAGAAGTGGAAAAAAAGTTATACATGATGTGTTTTCGAAATTTTAGAAAGAAACACTTCTAAGTTTTAAGATAAAAGAAAAATCACCATATTATAGTTTCCTATATATGGTGATTTTCTTTTTATTGATGACTAATTCTCTCAAATTCGCTAACAAAGAGGTGAAGGTTATTGCTTATATTTTCAACGATCGTTACCACTGCAGTTAAATCACCATCCAAATTAATGGAATTTAGTTGCTCTACTAAAATGTGGATACTTTTCAATGTAAAACTAGGATTTGCATAATGTTCGTGCCAACAATTCTCTCTTTGAACGCCGTTATAGAATTCTTTCATTGATATTTGAGCTTGTGCTAAAAAGATAGCGGACAAATCGTTCTTGAGAACCTTTCAATGGATGAGAGTCCATACCATATTGAAAAATATGAAGATAACCGAGTTTTTTAACTTTACGGAGCTCTTCCAAAAGTGATTCGAGACTCTTTTTCTGCACTATATCCTAAGGTAAGCATTTGGGTTGACTCCATCTGTAAACTCCTTTATTGTATTAGAATAATTTATGATATAGGGTATTATAACGAATTTATAGAAAAAAATAAAAACCTTTTTATTTGCAAATTCTACGCGAAAAATAAATTTAAAAAAAGTATATGATAAAATATATTTTTAACTAAAAAGAAACTTTTGACTTGCCTATATAGTACTTACAAGCAAGTTAAAAGTTTCTTAAAAAAATCTTTATACATCTATATTAAAGCAAAAATGAGTGTGCTTTACTTTCCATTTTTTTAACTTTATAAGGAGCCAAAAAAACCATAGATTCCAAATGTAATCAATGTGAGAATTTCCCACTTAATCCAGTTGCCAAACAATTGTATTGCAGTACCATCAAATGTTAGTCGGCGACCATTGATGACAGTATGCCTTGCTTCCCATGAATATATCATAGTATATGCCCAGGGGAAGCAAATACCTAAGGTAAAAAAATGTAATTAATACACCAAGTATTCTCCATCCTAACCATTGTAGCAACCCACCATCAAAAATAAGAGTCTTCATTATAATTGCTCATAAACTATCCTCCTATACAATATAATAATTTTATCAATGTATTAAATAATATTATTTAATACATTGATAAAAATTATTAACACGATTGTCATTATATAGCTTTTTATATTGAAATTACAACAGTAAACTGATAAAAAAATTAGTCTATTAGTTGGTTAAGACATAAACTGTAATTTTTAATATACAAAAAAACATAAACAATAAGCTTTTATTAAAATTAAGAAATATTTTTTTAAAGTTCAGTTTATATAATATTAATTTCATATAAACTGAAAAAAATGATGTGCAATGAATATTAAGTTTGCAATTTTTCAACAAATAGATGTAATTACTAGAAAATCAGAAAGATTTAGGGTAGACTTAGAGAGCAATTAGTATAATTGGCATAAGGAGAGAAAGAATGAAAAGATACTTTACTGGTGTGTTTTTGTTAGTCTTACTGATTTCAATTACTTTTTCATGCAAGTGCTTTAAGAGCAGATATTATTACAAAAAGATTTACCTGATGTGCAAGCAGGAAGTTATGTTATTTATGATGCAGACACTAATGAGGTGTTATTTGGGAAGAAGTATACAATAGTTGAACAGCCCGCAGAAACTGCTCAAATTATTACAGCACTTATTGCTTTAGAAAAGGGAACCCTTACCGATAAGGTAACGATACCTAAAACTACCTAGTGATATTGAGTATTCCAATAGACTGTATTTAGATGAAGGGAAGAACTTTCTTTAGAAAGTTTAGTAGAAGGGTTGATTATTTATAATGCTAATGATGCAGCCTATGCCATAGCGCTTCATATAGGAAAAATCTGAAGAAGAGTTTCTAAAAAAATGATGAATAGTAAAAGCCCAAGAAATAGGAATGAAAGATACATCTTTTACATCAGTTTATGGATATAATAAAGATCAAAAAAACGACAACTTTAGATATGGCAAAGTTAGCAGGTTATGTTGTAAAAAAATAGCAATTATGTCAAATATGCTAATCGTCTATCGATGAATTGGACGAGTAATCTTTTATCGAAAAAAATAATATAGCTAATGTAAATATTTTTAAAAGATCTTTTTGCCAGAGTCGATAGGAATTAAATATATTGATGCTAAAAAAATGGAACTTATGGTTTAATTGCTGGAGCAGAATTAGAAAAAGAGACATATTGTTGGTGTTATCTGTGAAAGTACTAATCGTGAAGGCTTAGCCAGTGCGATGTCTGATTTGCTTCAATTAGGGGCTGATGGAACAGAGCGACAGAAGATTGTCAATCAGAATGATTTGATTACTACGTTGAATTATTCTGATACAAAAAAAGTCTTAGAGTAGTAGCTGGGGAGGAGTATCAAACAACAATAGCAACTAACAGTCCTTCAAATCTAACCCAAAAAAACGACGATTAATAAACTAACTCTTCCAGTGGAAAAAAAGGAGAAAAAAATAGGAGTTTTATCAATTTATTCTGGTAAAGACAAGGTGAAGGATATTTCTTTGATTGCTAGTGAAAGTGTAAAAAAAGGATCAATCTAAAAAAATTAATAATTTTTTTCTCATAGTTCTTTTAGTTATACTATTGGGATTTTTTTCTATAGAAAGTTCTTGAAACGCAAAAAGACGAAATAGAAGGATGAGGTCAAGAAATACACGTCCAACTTCTAGGAGCAATATTAATCATAATTCAAAAAAATACAAAAGACTAGACAGGCAAAAAAACTAAAAAAATACTACATTATTGCCACCCAAGGAGGATTCCTCTAGCTTTTTAAAAAAACCTAGTCTTGGATCTTCTCAAGGGCGTAAAAAAATAGAAGAAAGAATAATAAAAAAAGGTAGGATGTAATGCAAGATGAGAAAGTGTGCTATTTATATTATGGAGAAAATGAGTATCTAATAGAAAAAAACAATTGGAAAAAGTTAATTACTGGATTGAAAATACGATATGGTAATATCTATGAAGAATACTTATCCTCAGAGATTGATATTGACACTTTACTTCTTACTTTAAATACGTTGCCCTTGCTAACCCCAAAGAGGATTTATATTCTGAAAAAAATCCCATATTTTTGGATAAAAAAATTAGCTAAATCAGATGAGATGAAACTAGTATCGTATTTTGATAATCCTAACATTAAAAAGTATATTTATATTACTTTTTAAATAATGTAAAAAAACAAATGTTTTATTGAAAAAGTTAGCGGATAAAAAGTGACAGTAAATGGTATGAAGGCATAGACCAGAACAGCCAAAAATCAAGTTCTTACAATGTGGGAAGAACAGTATGAGAAAAAAATTAGATAAAAGTGCAAGATTATATTTATTGGATAAAATGAAATATGTTTCTTTGGATATTTTTAGAAGAGGAGTTTGCCAAGGCAAGTTTGTACATTTGGGGCTCGGAAAGTATTTCTAAGGAATATTTAAAAAAAGTAGAGATACCTAGTGTTCATGAAACTATCTTTACCTTGCTTGATGGTATTTTTTTGAGAAAAAAATATCCAAAAGCTTATCAAGCATGGGAAAATTTGTTTTTTTATTGAAAGAACCGGTACCAAAGGTAATTTATCATTTAATTAATAATATTAAAAATATTATTAGTAGTTAAGGTATTAATGAATGAAAAAAATCACTTAGAGAAATGGAAAAAAATTCTCCAAAAAAACATTCTTTTGTGATAAAGAAGGCAAGTAAGCAAAAGTCAATATTTACAAACTAAAGTTTTTATGTAATAGTTTAGAGTATCTTATGGAGATTGATCTTAAGTTAAAAAAACAACACAAATTATTGACGATAAAGCTTTTTATGGAGGATGTAATTATTCATTTGATTTTGTGTGTTTCTAAATAAAAAAACGAGTACATGAAATAGTTATTTTTTTATCTATATAGAAAGAGAGGGGCGACTTGGTTTGCCCTTCTTTCTATGTAAAAGAGCATATATAAGGATGATACAAATGAATTATTTTGATAGTCCCATTGTATTAGATGGTATTGGAGAAAAAGAAACTTAATTTTTTTTACATAATATGGGTATAAAAAAATATTGATTTTTTTGTTTCATTTTCCTTTTCGTTATGATGATTGGACTACACTTGACAATATAGATAGAGTTGATCTTACTAGTGAGATGGTATATTTTGGAGAATTGGTGAGTATCAAGGAATATGATACATATCGTGGGAAAAAAATATTTGAAAGCTAATATTACGAGCAATCAGGGAAACATGTCTGTATTATGGTTTAATCAAGGATGGCTGAAACAATCTCTGAAAAATAGGAAGGAAATATATTTTTTTGGAAAAATTAACCTCAAGATTACCTAAAAAAATTTAATAGTTAGGGATTTTTATAAAAATCTCTAATGAAACAGACCTACAAAAATTTACTGTGTATTCAACCGGTTTATTTAGGTACTAAACAACTAAGTAGCGAGGTTTTTAAGAAAAATTTATAGATCAAGTGCTAACATATCTCATTGAAAATCCTCTTTTTGAAATATTATCCAGTAGCACAAGGGAAAAAAATATGATCTTACTTCATTTAACAAAGCTATGTTAAATTTACACAGACCTCAAAAATATAACTAGTATTAATAAAGCGAAACGTAGTATGATTATTTATGAATGGTTAATCTTTTTATCGTGTTTAGATTTAAATCAAAAAGATAGTGTATCTGGGTTTCCTTTGAATGGAAAAAGATGATTTATTTTTGGGAGATTGTTAAAAAAATTGCCATTTTCTTTGACAAATGCTCAAAAAAAGTAATTAAAGAAATAAAAAAATGATTTGGAATCATCGACACAAATGAAAAAGATTATTACAAGGTGATGTAGGTAGTGGAAAAAAACTTTAGTAGCAATGTATGTATTGATGAAGGCTCTTAGTTCAGGAGGACAAAGTGCTATGATTGCGCCTACAGAATTATTAGCACAACAACATTATAATAATCTAAAGATCTTATTTAAGGATACCAATATTAACTTATCTTATTATTCTAGTCATGTTAAAGGAGCAGATAGAGATGATATTTTTGGCTAAACTTAGAAATGGCGAAATAGATATCGTTATTGGCACCCATGCTTTATTAGAGCCAAGAGTTCTTTTTTTAATAATTTGAAAACTATAGTTATAGATGAGCAACATAGATTTGGCGTTAAACAAAGAGAAGCACTTTATAAAAAAGGTGAATTAGTTGATTCTTTAATTATGACAGCTACACCTATTCCTCGTTCTTTAGCACTGAGTGTTTATGGTAATTTAAAAACACTCAGTGATTGATGAATTACCATTAGAAAGAAAGAAAAATAGAGAGTTATTGGATAACAGATAAAAAAAGAAAGAACTTTATAAGTTTATTTATCAGCATTTAAAAATTAGGAGAACAAGCTTTTTTTATTTGTCCTTTAATTGAAAAAAACGAGATTAGGAGAACTAAAAAAATGTCGAAGTGCTGACAGAAGAATTAAAAAAATTATCTTTCACCTTTTTGAAGTCCAGCTTTTTACATGGTAGAATGAATACTGAGACTAAACATAGGTTGATGCAGGAGTTTTTAGAGGGCAAGATAAAAGTTTTAGTATCAACAACCGTTATAGAGGTGGGGATTGATGTGCCTAATGCTTCAATTATGGTTATTGAAAAATGCTGAAAGATTTGGTTTAGCACAATTACATCAATTGCGTGGTCGAGTGGGTAGAGGAAGTTTAAAGTCTTATGCTTTTTGTCAGTAATAATACTTCTGAGGAAGTAAGAAAGCGGATGGAGATTATAGTAAAAATCCAAGGATGGTTTTCAAATTGCAGAGGAAGACTTAAAGCTAAGAGGACCTGGTGAATTTATTGGCCTAAAAGCAGCATGGTTTACCTATGCTGAATTTAGTAAATTTCAAATCAAATATAGATGAGCTGATAATTGCTAGGAAAAATTTTTAAATGAGGAGTCGGTTAATAATATGGATTTTTTTATAAAAATATTACATGGAAAAATATTGCCTTATGAGAATTATATCAGGAGAAAAGAGGGGACTTAAGCTTAGTACATTAGATGGTAATCATACTAGACCAACTAAAGATAATGTGAGAGAAGCTATTTTTTTAGTCGTTTACAATTTACTATAAAGGGTTGTAAAATATTGGATTTATTTGCTGGCACTGGTGCAATGGGTCTAGAAGCTCTTAGTAGAGGTGCAGAAAAAAAGTTGTTTTTGTTGAAAAATGATTTTAAAAGCCCTACAAGTATTAAAAATATATATTATTAGCAAAAATATGAAGAGGCTTCTAATATTTATTCAATAGATGTATTAAGATATTTACGGGATGTACAAAAATAAATTTGATATCATCTTTCTAGATCCACCATATATGGACAATTACTATAATAAGATACTTGATTTAATCATTGAACGTGATATTTTAGTACAAAAATGGTCTAGTAATTGTTGAGAGTAAAAAAACACTTTATTTTTTTACAAGAAAGTAGTTTATTCTTAATGGAAAAAGAGAAGACTTACGGTAAGACTACCGTTACATATTTAAGAAAAAAAGTAGGGGGAAAAAAATGGGTATTAACGAATTAATTGATAAATTGGAGAATCTTGTAAAGACTGGTAAAAGCACCACTTTTTAAATAAAGATCAAGTTGTTTTTAGAGGTTAGTGATTTATATGAAATTATTGATTTATTGAGAAATAATATACCAAGAGAAATACAAGATGCTATGTGGATTAAGCGCGAAGAAGAGAAAATTCTTCATTCAGCACAAGAAGAGCAAGAAAGAATTATTCATGATGCCAAAGAACGTGCTATGTCTATGGTTGAGGAACATGAGATTTATTTGCAAGCTAAGGATTATGGTGATGGTTTAGTTGAAGAAGCAAGAAGACAGGCACATGAAATTACGGAAGGTGCTTTTATGTATGCACATGATATTATGGAAAAAAATTAGAAAATCAATTGACAGTTTATTATGAAGTTGTACAAGAAGGACGAGATGAAATACAAAATTCTCTTCATGCTATGCAAAAATGCTGGATACCAAGCACCATTGCAAGCAGGAGGTCATGAAGAAAACTAAAAAGCTCCCTTTACAGGGAGCTTTTTTTAGTTTTCTTGTTAAAGATGAGAGGGATTAATTATTCTTATAAGATGTTGAATAGCACGTTAATATTTTCATCAGATATCTTAATTAAACAAAAAGAACATGGGGGGTTGTAGTCAATGCCTAAAACTAGCTTAATAGAGCTTTGTTTTAAGCTAGTTGCTACGAATTCGCTACGAACTCTGAAAAGGTATTAACAACCGTCTGCGTGTCTTTAGTTTGGTGTGTGTAGATTTTTTTAGTGTGGTTTCTATGTCGCTTGAATATGTCAATAGTTTTTTTAGGAGATTTTTTTAAGATTCTTCTAGTTTTTTTATCAATTAAAAATCTTGATTTCTTGCAACTCTTCAACGCTCGCCATGCTGTTTATAAAAAGTCTTTGTATAGCTTCTATAATTTAAATGCTTTTTTTGTGTTCTTTGTTGTTCTGATTCCATTTTTTTTGGCTCTCAGGGTAATAGTTTTTAGTTTTTTTCTTCTCTTCTGTCATAATACTTGCCTTTCCCTTGTCCTTTTGATATACTTTAAAAAGACACACAGAGATGGACAAGTACCCTGTGTGTCATTCCACGACCTCTTTTATGAGGTCTTTTTTTATTAGTCTTCTATAGTTTTTTTGTAAGTCGTCAATAATTTTTATTGATTGTCTTTTGAGCTTCTTTTTTTATCGTCAAGTTGATCTTCTACTAATCTAAATTTTTTTCAATCATAGTTCTTAAAAAAAGTAATTAAATTGTTTGTCAGTCATTCCCATTTCTTCCATTTTTACCATCCTTTCTCTTGCCCAATTTAGCCGTTTCGCTTGGCTATGGTTATATATTATCATATTCAAATGAATATGTCAAGATTTTTTTAATAAAAAAACAATAAAAAAAGGACATTAAAAAGACACTAGAAAGAAATAAAAAAATTAGAATATTATATATTGTAGTTTCATGTTTAAATGTTTCTTTTTTTCTTTGTTTCTCGCATTGAACACCTCCTGAAAAAAAGCACACTATTTTTTTTATAGTGTGCTTTTTGTTGCTTAAAAAATTACATAAAAAAATAAAAAAAGAAAGGGGAAAAAAATCATGGCAGAGTTAACGTTACAGCAAAAAAATTTTTATTGATCGATAGATCAAGAACGGTACTATACGAAAAAAAGTGCTATAGAAGCTGGGTATTCTGATACATACGCAAGAACGCAAGCAAGAAAGATTTTACAGTCAGAAAAAAAGCACAAGACTATATAAGGCAACGATTGCAGCAGCTCGAGAGTGATGCAATAGCAGATCAAAGAGATTTTTAACATATCTTACTAAAGTCATGAGAGGACAATCAGAATCTTACGCTATAACAAATGAGGGCGTCATTCTAAAAAGACCCGACGAACGAGAGAGGCTCAAAGCAGCTGAGCTTCTCGGTAAGCGCTATAGCTTATTTACAGAAAAAATTGATCTAAATGCAGATTTGGGCGTCACGATTATTGACAATATAGAAGCTGATCAAAAAAATGACAGTCAAGCTAAATGATCTAATTGCCCCATCATTTTTTTCCAGTTGCATTTAGATATTAAGAATAATAAATATACACATTACTGGATAAAAAGGCGGGCGTGGATCTACTAAATCATCTTTTTGTTAGTTTGCAAATCATCTTAGGGATAATGAAAGATAAGCATGCTAACGCTGTAGCAATTCGCAAATTCAGCAACCAATTGCGCGAGAGCGTTTTTGAGCAATTGATCTGGGCAATTGATGTCTTAAATGTCTCGGCGTATTGGTCAATTAAACGTAGTAAGCTAGAACTAATTTATAACCCAACAGGACAACGGATATTATTCAAAGGTGCAGATGAACCAAAAAAATTAAAAATCGTTAAAAAAATAAGTAATGGATATATTCGATTCGTGTGGTATGAAGAAGTGGACGAGTTGCAGGGCGAGGAAGAGATCAGAAACATCAATCAATCGCTCTTGCGTGGTGGTGATACTTTCACAGTGTTTTTATACATACAACCCGCCAAAAATCGGTCAGATCATGGGTTAATAGCGTACGAAAAAGACAGAGAGGACGTAGTATTTCATCATAGTACGTATTTATCAGTCCCTCGTGCGTGGACCGGTGAACAGTTTGCAATAGAAGCGGAGTATCTTATGCGAACGAATGAAACACGTTACAAGCATGAGTATCTAGGACTTGTAACAGGCACGGGTGGGGCTGTATTTGCTAACATCACAATCAGAAAGATTAAAGATAAAGAGATCAAAAGCTTTGAAAAAAATCAATCGTGGGCTAGATTGGGGCTTTGCACAAGATCCTCTTGCTTACGTTGTCAACTATTACGATAGTAAGCACAAAAAAACTATATATATTCTTTGAGTACTACAAAGTCGGCACTAAATTCGATAAGCTAGCAGAAGTAATTAAAACAGAAAATACATTAAACAAGCGAGTTATCGCAGACGGTAGCGAGCCACGATCAAACGCAGAAATGCGAGATCGTGGTATTCGTATTTATAAAAGCAAAAAAAGGGAAAGATAGCAGAGAACACGGCTGTACGTGGCTACAAAATTTATCTGAGATAATTATAGATGACGAACGTTGCCCAAATACGGCAAGGGAATTTTTGAATTATGAATTTGAAAAAGACGCAAACGGGCAGTGGAAAGACGGCTTCCCCGACAAGGACGATCACACAATAGATGCTACTAGGTACGCTTTAGAGCACTATATACGCTCTGATAAATTCAAGCTCAAAGGAGGAAAAAAATGGAACAGCTGACAGGCGAGAGCTTAAAAAAATTCATTCAGTACAAACTGAAAAAAACAATGATACTGCTGAAATCATCGAGGGCGAAAAATTATTATCGAGGAAAGCAACAGATAGATAATAAAAAAAGGCTAGCACGAGATCAAAAAAAGGGCGAATAGTTGAGCTAAAAAGGTTTACCTAATGCGATTGTTAAAGATAATCAGTATAACAAGCTAGTAGATCAAAAGATAAATTATAGCTTTTTTTCAATATACCAACAGTTAGCTGTCAAGAGAGTGAAGAGTATCAAGAGCGTTTACAAGATTTTTTTACAAAAAAAGATTTATGCGTCTTTTTGCGTCGTGTTGAAAAAGGATGCAATGAATAAAAAAATCGGTTGGCTATATGTATATACAGATGGTCAAGAGCTGTATTTTAAACGCATTGATGCAAAAAGACGTCATCCCGCTATGGACAGATAACACACACGAAAGCCTAGATGCTGTTATCTTGCAAAGAACAGCGTCAACATGGGATAGCGAAAAAGAAGAAATGAAAGATCGTTATTTTATCGAGTACTACACGATAAACGGCATTGAAATCTTTGAAAAGATCAAGGATAAACTAGAACATATTGAAAGCAAAGCATACCTATCAGGAAAAGGATGGACAAGGCTATACATGGGGACGGCTTCCCTTTGTTTTTTTCAGGTATTCTGACGAAGAAATCACGCTTCTTTCAAGGGTTAAGCATTTGCAAGACGCTATTAATCTTATTTTGTCTGTCTTCTCTGATAACATGCTAGAAGACAATAGAAATACTGTGTTAATTATTAAAAAAATTATGGTGGAGATAATGCCGAGGATATAAGAACGGAAATCAACAGCACTGGCATTATTCAGATAGAAGATGATGGTGATGTCGATACTTTGATGATTGAAGTTAATGCTGAAAACTATCAGACTCACCTAGAGATTTTAAAAAGAAAAAAATTAATTGAAAATGGGCGAGGTTTTGACTTAAAAAAACAAGCAGAACCTCTGGAGATCCTAATCAGTTGAATATTAAAAAGTATGTATGCCGAGATTGACCTAGACGCTAATGCGATAGAGTCAGAATTTCAAGCGAGTTTTTGAATATCTGCAGTATTTTTTTAAAAAAAGTACATCGCATTGATGAGAAGCTAGTAGCAGATGTGGAATTTAAAAAGAAGAATCATGGTCAATGATGAAAGCACAGTAACAATGATCAAGAACAGTGTGGGGGCTAGTATCAGAGCGAACACTCAGAGAAAAAGCATCCTTTCGTTGACAGTGCGGACGAAGAAGAAACTAGAATAGCCCAAGAGCGTCATGGCAGTTTAGAGGCTGTTCTCTTATGAAGAATAGTAAATATTGGGAAGAGCGTTTTTTTAGAACTCAAAAAAAGAAATGCTGTCCGTCACAGAAAAAAAGATTGGGAAAAAGATCAGCGATATATACGCTAAGACAATCAAGGAAGTAGAAAAAAAGAAATAGCATATTGGTATCAACGTTATAGTAAAGACAATAAAGTCGATTATCTGACAGCTGTTCAAAAAGATAACAAGTAAAGAGTTTAAGGACTTCAAGGTGAGCTTAGACGATTATATCGCTATGGGCGAAGCGAGTAATTATACAAACATTTACAACGAGATACTAGAAAAAAAGCTTCATCAAAGTATCATATTACACGCTTAGAGGTGCTGAAATTTAAACTTTTGACCTATTCAGATGCTTTGTATAGTGAATTTGAAAAAAAGAGCTAGGAGAAGGGTTAAAAAAGGCTTTTTTTTCTGAGCAATATTACAGAACAGCATACGAGATACAAAAAGGGCTTAGTGGCGTGACGTTGTTAGGTGATGTCAACACTTACGCCTTGGACGTCTTACGAAAGCCCTGGTTTGGTGATGGTGAACAATTCTCATCTAGAATTTGGAAAAAAACAGGGACAAATTAGCAATTAGTCTAGAAAGAGAATTGACCCACGCTTTTATCCGTGGCGATAATCCTAATCGACTAACCGACAGAGTAGCCTCTTTATTTAAAAACTAGTCAAAGTAATAGTGCTAGATTGTTGCAAACAGAATATGCAGCGATTTCTAGTACAGCACAGGAAAAGGCATATTAAGATTTAGACGTTGAAGAGTTTATTTTTATTGCAACCTTGGACATGAGAACAAGCAAAATATGTCAAGATATGGATGGGCACCATTTCCCTATGAAAGACTATAAAGTAGGGATAAATGCCCCACCTTTACACCCACGTTGTCGGTCTTGTACAGTGCCATATTTTTCAGATATGACAACCCCAAGGTGGGCGAGGGGAGAGGACGGGAAAAGCTATATTATTGACGAAAATATCACTTATAAAGAGTGGAAAGAAAAGTATGTAAAGAAAAAAGTTGGGAATTATGTAGAAGTAACAGATACTTGGAAAGAAGTAAGCCCATCTCATGCTAAAAACAGTTAAAGATCTTAACGAATGGGAACACAATGGGAAAGTTTATAAAGTAGATGGTAAGGATGTTCTTCTAGACTATAATCAACACGAGAAAGAAGTTGCTGACTGGTTAGCAGCTAAATATGGAAAGGAAGTTTATATGGTTCCTAGGATATTGGAACCTAAAGGTATAAAAACGCCAGATTATTTAATAAATGGTGAAAGATGGGATCTGAAGACTTTAGAAACGGCAGGTAAGAGTACTTTTTTTACAATTTACTAAAAAGATAAAAAAAGGAGCAGGCAAATAATTTTATTTTTTTGATATTACAAATCTAGAGGTTACGGATGAGTGGGTAAAGAAACAAATTTTAAGTGTTTTTACTTCAGACCATAGAAGATGGGTGGATAACATCATGATTTTTAGATAACGGAACTATGAAAAACGTACAAACGAAAATAAAAAAAGAAGGTGTGGTGGCACCCAGCTCCATAGGAGTTTTACGGGGGCGCCATACACCTTCTTAAAAGATATCTTAATCATATTATAACATAAGATATCAAAAAAAGTAAACAAGAAAGGATAAAAAAACATGCACAAACTCAAGCGAGGGCATCAGTGAAAGCACGCACACTATTTATGATAAGCAAACTATCAGAGCGATGTTTCAAGAGGTCACCCTACTGGTGGATGGGCAATATAAAAAAAGGTTATATCCCGATTCTCACAGAAATACCTCCAGGAAGCGCTATCATTTATGGTGAGGAAATAGAAAATGTTAAAAAAATAACTCATGACTTTATGGATTTGAAATCCATAAACTTATAAATTATCGACCCTAGATAAGTCGTAAAACTGTCTATTTTTATGCAAAAAAATTCGTTGGCAAACGTAAAAACGCAAATCGTGGGTCAAGAGATAGACGTAAAAAAATCGTAGCGAAGAAAGGATAAAAACATGAAAAGGGAATTTTTAGAGGGTCTAGGTCTTGAAAAAAAGAAGCTATTGACAAAATTATGGCAGAAAATGGCAAGGATATCGAGACTGAAAAAGACGAAAACAACAGCAATGACAAGCGAACGTGACACTTTGCAAAAGAGTCTAGAGGACGCCAATAAAACCATCAAGGGCTATAAGGATATGGACATAGATGCCATTAAGAAGAGTGCCACAGATTGGGAAGAAAAAGGCGAAACAGGCAGAAAAAGGCATTAGAAGAGACAAGGATAGAAAGCGCTTTGGATAAAAGCTTTGTCAGAAACGCAAACCATTGATGCCGATTTACTTAAAAAAAGTTCTAGACAGAGAGGCAATTCTTTTTTTAAAGACGGCAAATTCACAGGCTTAAATGAGCAAATTGAGGGGCTAAAGAAAGACAAGCCTTATTTATTTAAGACAGAAGACAAGCCACCAGAGGGTGGACAAGGCAATGGCAATGGCTTTGACCCTTATGTACCACCTATATACTGTTACTTTGTATAAAGATGTATTAAATGGTGAGATTTTAGGCACTAAAAAAATCGAGATTAGAAGTGCTAATCAGGTTATTATAACTACTAACTTGGATGGTAAGAGCAAGGCATGGCAAGTAACAATAGATGGAACGACCATCCAAAAAGGAGAGGGTGCAATGATAGAAGTATTATTGTTATTAATCCAAAATTTAAAAAAAGCCTTGATGAATGGAAGGGATCTTGGACTGCTGAACGATCTAGCAAATTAGATAAGCTGTCAAACTTAGATAGAAGTTTGTCGGGAGTAGAGAGTACTATCAATAGAAAAAAATAGATAGTCTTGTCTCATCGAGCCAAGGAAACAACCCTAATCTAGCTTTGTCAAATTTGACTAGTAAAAATAGACGCATTAAAAACAAGATGTTGGCACAAAGTCTAGTCAAGTAACAGTGAACAAAGTAGGGCAAGATCTCAACAACATTGCTAGCACAATTACAAGCAAGATAGGCACTGTAGAGACTAAGGTCAATCAGACTAACACAACACTTGCGACAAAGGCCAATCAGAATACTGTCGATGCTGTAGCGAATACTGCCAATCAAATCAATACAGCTTTAGCAAGCAAAGCAAGTCAAGCGAGCGTGAATACACTACAGAGTACAGCTAATAACATTTACAACAAGCTGGGGACTGGTTCGGTAAAAAAATGGTGCAAAAGGGGTCTTGTTGTTGATTGTAATATTGTAGGACAAAAACCTACCTAATGCTGATACGCATACAAATATACAACGTTATTACAAAAGATGTAACGTTACCTTATTCCGTCAATACAAGCAAGGCAGTAGCATTTCTTGAAACAGCTAACTATTTTTTTCTAGTAATTCAAGCATAGAGGACTATGCTTGCCAACTTGTTGGTTCTAATACATTGAGATTGATATGGATAAATGAATACAATACAACAGTACGAGGTTGCCCTGTGTTTTCTTGGCAAGTCATTGAATTTTATTAATGGAGGTGTATCATGACGCCATATTTACTTGAAATAAATGACCAAGGGCTAGTGCAACAGCTAGCTATCGTAGAGGGTGAATTGGACGACTTTAAAGACAGTACAAGCTTTTAAAGCATTCACGAGCTATGAAGAAGCACAAGCCAAGCTAGGGAAAAAGATGGACAGGGAGCTTATGGGAAGAGGTTGAGCATAAGCCTGCAGAGCCATCACCTCACATTCCCGATACTCAACTAGATAATGAGCTGGCAATCCTTGAGGGTATCGCAACACAAGAAGAGGAACATACACCATGAGGGTACTAAGAGCCATAAGGCTCTTTTTTTATACCTTAAATCTTATGAAAGGGGGTGAGAACATGGTAGCAGTATACGTTGCTTTAATCATTTACAAACGTCGTACCATCGAAACTGTGCCAGCTCGTTTTAAAGAAGCTGTTATGGCTGATTTAACAGCGCTAGGGCTAGATGGAAATGGCGATCCAATCCAAGAGGGCCAAGGCTAAACAGCTATACAAAAAGCACCTATCAAGTAAGATAGGTGCTTTTTATTTTTGGTGAATTTGAAAGGAGAAAAAAACAATGGAATATCAAGGCAGATGGTACAGAAAGGTAACCCTTAGAGGGAATGACTATGTGTATGCCAACTTTGGCACTAGAGGGGTAATTAGGGCTATTGAATGATAGTAATCTTGAAACAGCGTTATGGCGTTATGGGGCAAGAAAAAGTGGCTAATGAGTGCAAATATGTCTATAGCACTATTCATCATCAATCCATTAGCATTACCACTGCGTCTTTAAAATGGGAGATATTTGGTCATTATGCACCTAGCGTTATTGCGTCAGTAGAACAATATGCACCAAGTGCTATTGTACGTATCATTTCAAATTTAGTTTTGAGAAAAACAGATGTTATAGATATGGGAGAGAAACACTTAGATAGTAATAGAAAATGGTGGGATAGCTTATCAATGAATGCAAATAGTGATGAGCTTATAAAATATATAGAAGAAAAATACAGAGTTATCGTCCTAGAATAAGGAAAATTTTTCTGAAAAATAATTAAGACTGCCATAAACAACAAAAGATTGCCAGACACTAGAACATCAAATAGACAATCTGATTGTTGTTCTGGTGTCATGGTAGCGGTGCCTAAAAAAAGTGAAGATAGATTAAGGGTTTTAAGATAAAAAAAGAAAAAAAGACAGGCATTGGCACCTATGATATCCCAACTAATATTTTGTGAAGTGAATAAAATAGTAATAAGATAGAACATCACGTAAAAAAATAAATAGTTATCCATGGTATGATAACATTATTAGTGCTTTCTGATTCTATAAGGTAGCGACCAAATAAGAGCCAAGGGAGAAGTGGAAATACCAAACCGATATATATTTTTTTACGCACATCTTGAACAGGGGCTATAGTCTTTTGCCATTCTTGAAAAATGTTTTTTTCAAAAAGTCCATGATAATCACGCTCCTTGTTAGTTTTTTTCCCTAGTGTCCTATAAAGTGGCGTTTATCGCAAGTAGGAAATTACAAATAAGGGGTTGATTTACGTCGAACAAAAGTATATACTATACTCAAGGTTAAGGGATTAACCTAATAAGCGTGAGACAAGCAGTGCAGAAAGGAGCATAAAATGGACATGGGAATGACCGACAAACAGTTTAGTGGTTTTTTTAAGATTTCTTTTAGATAATCTTAAGGATGTGGCGGAAGAAACAGATGCCAAGAGAAAAGAGGAAAAGCTCAATAAAATTATGGATAACATCCAAAAAAACTATTGAGGACTAAAAAAAGAAGCCTTACTTGAAAAGTAAGACTTCTAAACCACAAAAAATGTAAGGTGGTCTTGTCGCCACCTTGCGTTTTTAGAATAGCATAGCGACAAGAGAAAGGCAAGGTGTCTATGGCAGAAAAAAAGAAAAATGGGTAGACTGACAGACAATCCTAAGCCGTTTCGTTTAGGTGTTCGAGTAGACGAGAAAAACGAATGCAAAGCTAGATGAAATTTCTTTGAAAAGGAATACAACTAAAAACTATATTGGTAAGAGAAGGCATAGATTTGATTATTGAAAAAAATATGACCCTAAATAAAAATAAGAGATACACTCCCAACCTTCAAACTGTAAGTGTATCTCTATTAACACAAATCACTAAAGATTTGATATTCACATTATATCATTTTCTTAGTGATTTATCAAAGAAAGGAAAATGATAAATGCAAAAATTTAATGTGTTTTGAAAAACAACAAAGTAGAAGTTTTGATGTGGAATGATAAAAATTTTATTTAATCCATATAATGTGGGGAGTTGCTTAGGATTAAGCGATAGTGCTGTAAGAATGTCAATGAGTAAAATGTCATCAAACCAAGTGGTTAAGCTAACAAATTCTAATGTCAACAATATTGACTTTAGAAAAATTACACAATACAGGCGAAAATTTTTCTGACAGAGAGTGGCGTCTATAAAGCTTGTTTTTAAAAAGTAGAAAAAGAAGAAGCTGAACGTTTTACTGATTGGATAGCTGATGAGGTCTTACCTTCTATTAGAAAACATGGTAGTTACACAGCCCCTAACCCAAAAACCAAAACATCAAGAAAGCAAGGAAGTGTACAAAAAAGCCTGTAAGGAAGTTTTTTTCGGTGGTAGACCGGTGATGACCCTAAAGGATTTGGCGTATTTGATGAGTATGTCTAAAGAGATGGTGGTTTACTATCTTCGTCTCTATGATATTGCTGGGGTTAAACTGGAAGGCAAATATTTAAGAGATTTTAAGTGCGAAAATAGACAGATAAATACCATTAATTCCTTGCTTATTTTTGAGGAGGCTCATGTAGAATGGCTTTTGCGACAATTAGGACAGTTTGAAGAGCATAAGGCTTTCTTCAATGAGTATTTTGCCTTAGATTACAATGCTAATTTATCAAGGAAAGAAATGTATCTTGCTGTGAAACAAGCTGATATGTACCCTCTTTACTGGACAGCCAGTAAGGAGGGTATTTTTATGCGATATAGTCATGAGTATAAGTTAGAGTGTATCGAATTTTATCGACAAGGAATCTGGGTTGAAACACCAAAAGGAATAAAAAAACAACAAACTTTCGCCATATGATCCGAGAATGGTCTCGCATTGAAGAACAAAATGGAGCAGATGACTTAAAGCATTTAGGGAACAACAAAGTGTGGAGCCCTGAGATGAAATATGAATTGGTTGCAAGAGTTCTAGCAGGACAATCCAACAAATCAGTTGCTATTTCTGTAGGTATTAGTCATGGACTGTTATATACTTGGGTTCGCAAATACAAAAGAATTAGGTTACAATGGGCTTGTAAATAAACAGAAAGGTCGAAAGAGCAATAAAACTGATATGAAAAAGAAAACTATTGAGCCTAAGCCTTTAAGTGAATCAGAACGCGAAGAGTTAATTAGACTAAGAGCAGAAGTTGAGACAATGAAAGCAGAGATTGAAGTAGTAAAAAAAGGATCGCCTTGAGGGCAAGAAAGATGGGCTGCGCAACTCAAGGCGAAAAAAAGCAGCGATTATCAAAGAACTCAGAGAAGAAGGATACCAATTAAAGCACCTACTTAAGGGCTTAAAGATGCCAAAATCAACTTACTACTATGAAATCAGTAAAGTTGACACTATAGGTTTTAGAAATGCTGAACTTACTGAGGAAATCAAGAAAAATATTTAACCAGCACAAAGGTAGGTATGGCGTCAGGAGAGTGCATAGAGAACTCTTAAGACGTGGAAATAGTGTTAATCACAAAAGAGTACAACGCATTATGCACATACTTGGATTGCAAGGTAAAAAGACCTAAGGAAAAAAATACCATTCATTCAAGGGGAAGTTGGTAAAGTTGTAGCAAACATAATAAATAGAGACTTTACAGCAACGGCACCACTTCAGAAGTGGACAACAGATGTATCCCAGTTTAAGTTTTTCGTGGGGAAAAGTGCTACCTCTCTCCGATAATTGATATGTACACAAATGAAGTTATTTCATATGGTTTGTCAGTGAGTCCAAACCTAAATCAAATCAAGAGAATGCTAGATAAAGCATTTAAGAAGTTTAAATCACTTACAGGATTAATATTTCATTCAGATCAAGGATGGCAATATCAACATATGTACTATCGCCAAGAACTGAAAAAAACAGAGGAATTATCCAATCAATGTCTAGACGTGGTAATTGCATAGACAATTGCATTATGGAAACCTTCTTTGGTCGACTAAAGAATGAGATGTACTATGGGTGTGAGAAAGAATATGTTTCATTTGATAGCTTTTTCAAGAGCATTAGATGAATACATAAGTTATTACAACAATGAAAGAATACAGAGAAAAAACAAAATGGATGCCACCTGTAAAATACAGGTTAGCATCCTTGTCTTCCGCTTAGTTCATAACATGTGTCCAGGATTCTGGGTACATATCATAAAAAAAGAGTGGTTTTTGTATGTATTTTTTTATTTTATGTAAGAATAATGATGATTCCCTTTGCGCATATCCCCCGAAAGTTATTATTTTTTTATAAATTGATACAGTCCCGCGCTACGAAAACGCTACGAACTTTAAGAAAAAAATAGCAACGATTAGGAACAGTGAAAAATTAAAAAAAGTGGCTATTATAGCCACTTTGACAATAGTTAAAAACCACTTAAAAAAACCCCTAAACGGAGAGAAGGGGATTCGAACCCCTGATACAGTTGCCTGTATACACGCTTTCCAGGCGTGCTCCTTCAGCCAAACTCGGACATCTCTCCAAAGTAATAACAGATTTATTCTAGAAAATTTTTAAATTCTTGTCAAGTATTTTTTTACAAATATAATCAGTTGATGGAGCATGTATTTTTGATGTTATTCTCGAAAAATAGGACTTGGATTAATGCGATGAAAGATACTTGACAATGTCACCTCTTTCATTATAATGATAAAAAAAGGTATCAGATAATTCAAACATTTTTGTCAGGAGGTAGTAGATTATGAAGTTTAAACGTATAAATGACAACCGCCTGCAGATTATTGTAACAAGTAAAGATTTATTGGCACGTAATATAAAAAAATGGGATTTAGTTCCTCATAATTTGACTGCCCAGGCATTGTTCAAAGAAATACTTGAGAAAGCTACAAATGATTGTGATTTTTCAAGTCATGCAAGATACCCCTATTTTTAGTAGAAGTCTATCCAATTGAGGGAGATAGTTTATTATTGATGTTGACTAAGGTAGATAGTGTTGGCTCCATGTTATCAAGTTTGACAAATCATGAAATTAGTACGTTATTAAATGAAGGTGCTAAAGAAAGTAAGGAAAAAAATTTAATGATGAAATTGGAGTGTATTTTTGAAAGTTTAGATGATGTAGATGATGTATATGATTATTTTGATGAAAGAAATAACATAATTGAAGATAGTAAACTTTATTACGATAATTCAATCAAAAAAATATTCTAATAGTAATGAAAGATGATGTAAATAGATTTCTTGACTTAACAGAATATGGAAGACAAGAACATATTTCCTCTAGTTATTTATTTGAACATTGCACTTTATTAGCTAGTGGAAATATACTGAATGTTTTTTTAAATAATATATTAAACTGCATGGTTTTATAGCATGCAGTTTTTTTCTTGTATTGGTGAGATTATGAAAAAAATGAAAGAGAAATATTAAAGGTTATTACGTGAAAGGTATGCAACTTATAAAAACAGGGTTAGACTTTTCGAAATCCATTTGAATTAGTGATTGCTACAATGCTTTTCAGCACAAGCAACCGATAAACAAGTTAATAAAGTGACTAAGATTTTTTTGAAAAAAATATCCTACTGTTTATGAAATGAATACTTTATCGATTGAAGAAATTGAATGTGAAATTAATTCGATTGGATTATAAAAAAATAAAAAGTAAGCATATTAAAGGTATTTGTGAAAAAGTTATTACATGATTTTTAATGGTGTAGTTCCAAATAATAGAGAGGATTTAGAAAGCTTACCAGGGGTTGGGAGAAAAAAACAGCAAATGTTGTTTTGTGTAATGCTTTTTAATATTCCTGCCTTTGCAGTTGATACTCATGTATTTCGTGTATCTCAAAAGACTAGGTTTAGCACAAGGAAAAAAACGGTTGTTCATATTGAAGAAGCGTTGATGCAAAAAGTTGCCTCGAAAAATATTGGTGTGATACTCATCATTGGATTGTTTGGCATGGCAGAGAGTTTTTGTAAAGCACGGAATCCACTTTTGCGAAAAAAATGTTTTTTTATTCACAAAGTGTCCTAAAAATAGGTGTTTAATGGGAGCGTGATATTTTTGGAATCTATGGCACTTTGGTCAATTTTTCATGATGGAATAGGAGATATTTCATCTAGTAAATTAGTTAAAAATCGTAAAAAAATATGATATAAAGTGGCTGTTTTCTGCTTCTGAAATAATATTAAAAAAAGAACTTTTTGAATTAGATAAAAAAATAAGATAGAAAGTTTTATCAAATTAAGAAATACAGTCGATATTGTTAGTCGTATTGACTTTCTTAAAGCTAATAGAATAAAAAAATATCTACTTATGGGGATCAGGCCTACCCTAGAAAAACTTTTGAATATATATGATCCGCCAGGAATTTTATATTTTAGAGGTGGAGAATTTTGTGAAACTTTATATATTGGTATCGTAGGGAGTAGGATGGCAACATCTTATGGGAAAGCAGTTGCTTTAAATATCTCAGAAAAACTTATCCTATGAAGGTATTTGTATTGTAAGTGGATTAGCAAAAGGAATTGATGCAAAAGCA
>BNJT01002148.1_pt1 | contig 25937 bp, 36 predicted proteins | sample 8540491 | NCBI WGS metagenome assembly BNJT01 (sample SAMD00202455, study PRJDB9452) | human saliva metagenome | host: Homo sapiens | reverse complement strand
CATCAGATAAATTAACAGTTATGATCACACATCTGGTGTGATTTTTGTTTTTCATAAAGAAATTCTATCAATGCAATTTAAAAATATATATTATGCAAGGTATAGATTCTGTGTTAGACTTATTGTCAACGAAAAGCTAATGAGTCATCAATCAAGACAAGGATTTGTTCAATAGGCTGATGAGATTTCGTAAGATTTTCGCAGAAATCATTCAATTATAAAACGAAAAGAGGTTCTCTTATGACAACATTTACAATCCACACAGTAGAATCAGCACCAGCAGAAGTTAAAGAAATTCTTGAAACGGTACAAAAGGACAACAATGGCTATATTCCAAATCTTATCGGTCTTTTAGCCAATGCCCCAACAGCCCTAGAAGCTTACCGAACTGTTGGAGCTATTAACCGTCGCAATAGTCTAACACCTGTAGAACGAGAAGTGGTACAAATCACTGCAGCCGTAACTAATGGTTGTGCCTTCTGTGTAGCTGGACATACAGCCTTTTCTATCAAGCAAATCCAGATGAATGATGACCTTCTCCAAGCCCTTCGCAATCGCACTCCGATTGAAAGCGATCCTAAGTTGGATACCCTAGCTAAGTTTACTCTAGCAGTCATCAATACCAAAGGGCGTGTAGGAGATGAAGCTCTTGGAGAATTCCTTGAAGCTGGCTATACGCAAGAAAAATGCCTTGGATGTTGTTCTCGGTGTTAGTTTGGCAACCCTCTGTAACTATGCTAATAACCTGGCTAATACACCAATTAATCCAGAGTTGCAACCTTATGCATAAGAGGAGGGACAGAGTATGGGATTTTTTTCAGAAGAATTTTTTTGAGCTGGCTAGACCAACACGCAGATGAAATTGACAAAAAAATCATGTCAAGCTGGAGAACAGCTGATTGAGAAAAATTGCTGCAGAAGGAGCCTTTCGTGTAGGAGTGCCCCAAAGCTCTTGGAGGGATAGGTGGAAGTGACCAAGATGTTATCGATATCCTTGCAGAACTCGCTCAACATTCCTTAACAGCCTCTTTTATCTCATGGGGGCAACGAACTTTAATAGACAATATTCTACATACTGATAATGCTTATTTCAAAGAAGTTTACTTGGAAAAAAACTCTTATCAGGAGAATATGCAGGTGCTACTGCCTTGTCTAATGCAGTCAAGTTTCTTTCTGACTTAGAGGAACTAAACGTTCGAATCCTTGAAGAAAAATGGGAACTACTACCTAAAAGGCCGACTTCCTTGGGTAACCAATGCTCGTAGGAATCGATTCCTCACTATTTTTGTAGCAGGATTTGTAGATGACCCGAGTCAAAGTTACGTAGTAGCTGTACCATCAGATGCAGAAAACTTTAGTCGTTCTGAAGATTTGGAATTTGTCTCTCTCCAAGGAGGAAATACAGCAGCTCTGACTTTTAACAAGGTACCCCTTTAAAGGAAGAGTGGATTCTATCTAAAGATGCTCACCAATTTTTAGCGCAAAAATCGTCCAGCTTTTTTTAGGTTACCAATTTGGTCTAGCCTTTGGCTTAGCTGAACGTTCACTCTCAGAAGTCGAAAAAGAATTGGGTAAACGCGGTGTCTTGAAGGAAGAGTGGCAGCATCAAGTTGAACAGTTAGGTGATATTCGAAATTCTCTCTATCAAGGCCTATCTGAAGAGTCCTATTTCGTTAAAAATCCACGTGAGCTATTCCAATTACGGATTGATATTGTTGATGTTGTTGCCCAAAGCCTCTTATTAGAGCTACAGGCAGGTGGTGGTAGAGGGATATTTTAGTAAATCGACATCTGGTTTCATACGTCGTTGGAATGAAGGTGCCTTTTACCAATTGTTTCTCCTAGTGCTGTGCAATTGCGACATATTCTAGCGACAAACTAAAAATAAAGAAAAATAAAAAAACGAGGTTTATCTTTTTAAACTTCGTTTTTTTAATACTTCATTTAAGCGCTTTTTATGCTATACTGATAGTAACGTAATTTTCGGAGGTTGGTATGAAAAAAACTCCCCTTAGCCTTTTCAGGGTTGCTTGTTGGGATTAGCTGGTGCAGGCAATCTTATCTTAGATACCTTTCCATTTCTTTCTCGCTTGTTTAGTTTGTCAGGCTTGATTTTTATGGTTTTTATTTTTTTAGTAAGTCACCTCAGTAACTGGCATGAAAGCAAGCAAGAATTGAAGAAAGCCCCTGTTTTGTCAGGAATGGCAACTTTTCCTATGGCAGGGATGATTTTATCGACCTACCTGCTACGAACCCTGCCAGTGACAATGAGCATTTTAGCTCAAACTCTTTGGTGGTTTGCCTTTCTCATGGATGTTTATCTCATCTTATACTTTACAAAGAACTATGTCTTTGGTTAAACCAAGGGACCAGTGCAACACCGACTTGGACAGTTCTTTATGTAGGGGATAGCAGTAGCAAGCTTGACTTACCCAGTCGTTGGGATTGTTGAGATTGCCTATGGAACTCTGATATTTTGGATTTTGCTTAACCCTTTGTCCTTTTACCCTCTGATATATCAAGATTTGAAGAGCAATCCCTTCCGATAGCTTTACTGGGGACATGAAGGAATCTACTGTGCTCCTTTTTCTCTACTGTTAGCAGCACTTGTTCGAGTTGGAGGTGCTAGTCTTCCATAGCTGGATTTTTGCTAGTTATGATTCTTACATCACAGACCTTCTTTTTCTTTGTTCTCAGTCGTCTGCCAAGGATTTCTCAAAACATGGCTTTTCAGCCAGCCTTTTTCAGCCCTAACCTTTCCTACCATCATTACAGCAACTATCCTTGAAAATGGCCCAAGGAGTTTCTGCAGATTCCAATCCTAAACCTTTTCGTCTGGTTAGAAACTTTCATCTGTTTGACAATCCTGATCTATGTATTGATTGGCTATAACCACTATGTAAAAGATAAAAAGAACCCCTAGTACTGAGAAGTGTTAGGGGGTTGCTTTTTGTCATATATTTAGCTTGTGAAATGTGTTTTTGGAACCATTCGAAAGAACACAGCTCTAAAAACAAGGTAAACATTGATACTATCAACTCCACACATCCTACATAGACAGTTTCCCTTATGTTTTTTTAATATGCTTCAAAAACTATATCTTGTACAAATTATTTAATCTTTCTAACTCTAATACATTCATACATACTTCTACTCCAGTAACTACCCCCTTACTATAAATAATTCCACAAGAAAACACAATCCTATCCTTACTCAAAAATATTTGACAATATTACAAATGATTCCAGAAAGCATAATCCTCTATAGTAATAAAACTATTATTTTTCATCTTTGAAAAAAACTTTATAAATCCAATATCCTTACACCTATCACCAAAAATAAAAACCTAAGTGATTTTAAAAAAATAATCAAAAAAACACATCACTCTCCATAGAAAAACCCTTTCATTTTTAAAAATGTTCTGATACAATCATACAAAAAAAATAAAGGAGAATTACTATGAAAAAAACTTATTTTTATTTATAACTACCTCTCTAACTTTTGCTTTCACTTACCGTCACAACATATGCCGAAACTCCCCAAAAACAATCCAATGCAGTTTCTTACTTTTCCTTGTGTAACGATAGAAAGCTGTAGACCATAGTCCCAAAGATTGCTCCAATACTAAGACCAAAGACAAGTAAAGGAATCATTATCTCTGTTTGAATGATTTTTTCCAAGAAAGTTGAAAGGGGCATCTGCTGAACGAAGAGTTTATGAAAGAGTAGCAGGGCAAATAAGCCAATCTCAATACTTATAAATACCAACCAACTACGAACTTTTATTTGGTGTTTGCTGTAGGTTTTGTAGATGATTTCTGATTTGTCATCCTTTTCAAGATGAAGCTCTTGGACGGCTCTTTGAGCTTTTATACTCATGAACAGAATGAGTCCAAAATAGATGTAGGGCATAACATTTCGAACAATTTCTATAAAGCGTCCGAACAAAATATAGAACAGGAAGAGAAAGAAGGAAGAGTAAAAGATTTGGACCATGGAACGGGCGCAAGCCTTGTAGATAACCTCTTGACGGCATTCATCAAAAGGCCCTTGTATATGAAAGAAATTTCGAAGTAAGCGAGTTGTTAAGTCTTCTTTTTGCATGGATAATTTCTCCTAAATGAACGATTGTTACTTTGATTAACTTTTTTAAAGAGTTGATAGAGATAATAGAAGATAGACTAGACTAGAAAAACAATAGCAGATAGTTAGAAATAGATAGATATCTCCAATCGCATAGAATATCGTTATCAGTTGTGGGAGAGATAGAATCATAAAGCAGAGATGCGTGTTGAGTAGGCGTCTTTTTGGGATTTGATCTTTCTAGATAAGTCTTTGTCCTTTGTTCGAGTACAGGAACAGAGACTAAGAGGAAGACTATATCGTAGATGACGCAAGTTCCCATGAAACTGATGAAGACTGTCAGTAAAGATACTTATCAAAAGATGATAGGTGAGAATTAAAGTTACTAGTGATTTCATAAGTTTCCTCCTAATCGTCGTCTTGATCTTTCCTTGGCTTTTTTTCGAATGCGAAGCAGTGACGACAATATGCACTCGTTAATCCGAAAAAGAAGGCTGCAACGATGGTTGACAAAATACTCTGGTATTCAAAAGAGCGGTAAGATAGTTCTTGCTATCATCCATTAGGATATTGAGAAGTGGCATGCCAAAGAACATAAAGACTCCATAGATAAGTCCAGCTTTAAGACCAGGATTACGTAACTGTTTCTTTTCCTTCTGGCTCAACATATCAGGATCGATAGCAGCAATACCAGTTTTTTTAGTTTGACTAGTGACATAGATAGCACAAACCATGGAAATTAGAAAGATAATGATTGGATATCCAAAAGCGACGATTTGTGGATATTTATAAGCAAGGACAAAGGGAATGAGATTGCCCAAAATCATGAGATAAAAGAGAACCATAAAGATTTTATTTCCGATGCGGTCAGCCTCGCGCTGTTTGTGTTCATCAAGTGGTCTGAAATGCCATAGATGCGTTTGATCAGTTTTTTTTCATTGAGGGGTTCTTTTTTCATTTTTCTTCTCCTTTTTAAAAATCGTCCTCCCAAAAGAGACTGTTGAGGTCTGTTTGGAGGCTACGAGCGAGATTGAGACAGAGTTCCAGGGTCGGATTGTACTTGTCGTTCTCAATCATGTTGATGGTTTGTCTAGAGACGCCGATATCCTTTGCAAGTTCGAGCTGGGATATGCCCAGTTCCTTGCGGAATTCTTTCACACGATTCATGCTTCCTCCTTTTTAGATTTATGTCACATATATTTGACTATAGTATATTCTTTTGAAAATAAAATGTCAACTATTTTTGACATATTTTTTTAAAAAGAAATCTTGATGAGAATATTTCCATTATAAAAATCTTCTAGCGATTTTTATGCTATAATGAAGAAAAGTAAAGAAATATAAGAGTGGATTGGATAGACTGAAAGCTATCCACTAAAGAAAGAGCAGAAAATGAACCATAAGATTGCAATTTTATCAGACATTCATGGCAACACGACAGCCTTAGCTGGAGTGCTTGAGGACGCTAAAAATTTGGGAGCGACTGAATATTGGCTTTTGGGAGATATTTTTCTTCCTGGGCCGGGAGCAAATGACTTGGTGGCTCTTTTGAAAGACCTACCCATTACAGCATCTGTTCGAGGCAACTGGGATGATTGTGTATTAGAGGCTTTAGATGGGCAATATGGTTTAGAGGATCCCCAAGAAATTCAGCTTCTCAGGATGACCCAGTATCTGATGGAGCGCCTAAACCCAGAGCATATTGATTGGTTGAGAAATCTACCTATGGTAGCCAAGAAAGAAGTTGAAGGCTTGCGTTTTTCTCTTTCTCATAATTTACCTGAGAAAAATTATGGTGGTGATTTGCTGGTTGAAAATAATACCGAAAAATTTGACCAGTTACTTGATGAAACTACTGATGTAGCCGTCTATGGGCATGTCCATAAAGCAGTTGCTGCGTTATGGTAGCCAAGGTCAACAAATCATCAATCCAGGTTCGATTGGTATGCCTTATTTTGACTGGGAAGGGCTGAAAAATCACCGAGCCCAGTATGCCTTACTTGAGCTTGAAAATGGTGAATTGGTCAATATCCAATTTCGTAAAGTTGCCTATGACTATGAAGCAGAGCTAGAATCAGCTAAGACCAAAGGCCTTCCTTTTATCGAAATGTATGAAGAATTACGACGTGAGGACAACTATCAAGGCCATAATAGAGATTTGTTAGCTAGTTTAATTGAAAAGCATGGCTATGTGGAGGATGTCAAGAATTATTTTGATTTTTTGTAAGAGTTGCTTTAATTAACAGATACTAAAAGTCAGTCGATGTTGGGATCGTCAGCCAGATGCGTGTTTTTTTCAAGCTTTTTCAGCCCTATCTTCAGTTGAAAATCAATTGTACGATTTCGTCCCATCTGGGTAGAGTAAGAGACCACCGAGATAAGTTTTGCTGAGTTTTTCAAGGGTTCCATCTTGGTAGAGTTCTTTGAGAACCTTGTCAAATTGCTCTTTAAATTCTTTTTGGTCGCTTGAGAAGATGATGTAGTTGTTTGGATTGTCATTGCTTTTCCAAAGTCAACTACATTTCAAGTCTAAACCACGGTCTTTGGATGATTTTTTTGAAACATTTTTCGATAGACTTTAATATAGATTTTAAAAAAATAGTGAACTCAATGAGCTTTTTAGCTTCAATAATTCGGTAAATGTTTGACAATAAAATTATTTTATTTTAAAATATAGGTATCATAAAACTATTTAAAGGAGATAGTCATGAAAAAACTTCTTACTGCTGGTCTTGTGCTCTTATCAGTTGCAACTTTAGCAGCTTGTGGAAATAAATCTTCTGATTCTGCAAGTAAAGTTTCAAGCACGACTGAACAAACATCAGCTTCATCAAAAACAGATAACTCAAAGACAAACGCATCTGAAGTTACTCTTCTAACAGATGAAGAAATTGACAACGCTAAAACATTTGGAGATATGAAAACTCTTTTTGGTAAGTTGATTGACAACTATAAGAAATATGTTGAAGAAATCGGTGACAAAGTTCCTGAGTCTCAAAAAGATGCTTATAAACAACAAGTGGAACCTGCTCTTAACTCACTAGAAACTTCAAGAAAGGCATTTAATGATGGCTTGTCAAGCGCAGGTTCTGACGATACAGAAATGCCTGAAGAAGCACGTACTGTCTTTCTCCAACAGTTGAAAGACTGCACGTGATGGCATGAAACAAGCGATTGAATCTGCAAGTAAAATTGTATCAGCGCAATAATATGAGTAAAGTAGGCGACTAATCGTCTACTTTTTCTTGTGCAGAAAGTTTTTATTATGGCTTACAACTAAATCGAAAAGCTTGTAATTCCTGGTTAAGAGATGGGATAAAGGTCTCTACTTATGAAAAATCTCTGCAAGCTCTTTCAGAATGTGGTAAAATGGAAGCAGTAGAAATAGAAAAGGAAATCAATTATGAAATTTCTTGAGTTAAATAAAAAACGTCATGCGACAAAGCATTTTATTGATAAACCGGTTGATCCCAAGGATGTTCGAACAGCTATTGAAATCGCAACCTTGGCACCGAGTGCTCACAACAGTCAGCCTTGGAAGTTTGTTGTGGTTCGTGAGAAAAATGCTGAACTCGCAAAATTGGCTTACGGTTCAAACTTTGAGCAAGTAGCATCTGCCCCTGTAACCATTGCCTTGTTTACAGATACTGACCTAGCTAAACGAGCTCGCAAGATTGCCCGTGTTGGTGGAGCAAAGAACTTCTCAGAAGAACAACTTCAGTACTTTATGAAAAATCTTCCAGCAGAGTTTGCGCGTTACAATGAACAACAAATCAGTGACTACCTAGCCCTTAATGCAGGGTTGGTTGCGATGAACTTAGTCCTTGCATTGACTGACCAGGGAATCGGTTCAAACATTATCCTTGGTTTTGACAAATCAAAAGCTAATGAAGTCTTGGAAATTGAAGAACGTTTCCGTCCAGAACTTTTGATCACAGTAGGATACACAGACGAGAAATTGGAACCAAGCTACCGCTTGCCAGTAGATGAAATTATCGAAAAAAGATAGGAAGTAAAAATGACAGTTATTGATTTTACAGCAGAAGTAGAAAAACGTAAAGAAGCCCTCTTGGCTGACTTGTTTAGCCTTTTAGAAATCAACTCAGAACGTGATGACAGTAAGGCAGATGCGGAGCACCCATTTGGACCTGGTCCAGTAAAAGCTTTGGAGAAATTCCTTGAAATCGCAGACCGTGATGGTTACCCAACAAAAAATGTCGACAACTATGCAGGACATTTTGAGTTTGGTGAAGGGGAAGAAGTTCTCGGTATCTTTGCCCACATGGACGTAGTGCCAGCAGGTAGCGGTTGGGATACAGACCCCTACACTCCAACTATTAAAGACGGCCGTCTCTATGCGCGTGGAGCGTCAGATGACAAGGGACCAACTACAGCATGTTACTATGGTTTGAAAATCATCAAAGAGCTTGGTCTTCCAACTTCTAAAAAAGTTCGCTTTATCGTCGGAACTGATGAAGAATCAGGTTGGGCAGACATGGACTACTACTTTGAACATGTAGGACTAGAAAAACCAGACTTTGGTTTCTCTCCAGATGCTGAATTCCCTATCATCAATGGTGAAAAAGGGAATATCACAGAATATCTCCACTTTGCCGGTGAAAATACTGGTGCAGCTCGTCTTCACAGCTTTACTGGTGGCTTACGTGAAAATATGGTTCCTGAATCAGCAACAGCAGTCGTTTCAGGTGACTTAACTGACTTGCAAGCTAAACTAGACAACTCGTTGCAGAGCATAAACTCAGAGGAGAAATCCAAGAAGAAAACGGTCAGTACAAGGTTACGATTATCGGTAAATCAGCCCACGGTGCTATGCCTGCATCAGGTGTCAATGGTGCAACTTATCTTGCCCTCTTCCTCAGCCAGTTTGCCTTTGAAGGTCCTGCAAAAGACTACCTTGACATCGCTGGTAAGATTCTCTTGAATGACCATGAAGGTAAAAACTTGAAGGTTGCTCATGTAGATGAAAAGATGGGTGCCCTTTCTATGAACGCTGGTGTCTTCCGCTTTGACGAAGCAAGTGCTGACAATACCATTGCCCTCAACTTCCGTTATCCAAAAGGAACAAGTCCAGAGCAAATCAAGTCAGTTCTTGAAACCTTGCCAGTTGCTTCAGTTAGCCTTTCTGAACATGGTCACACACCTCACTATGTACCAATGGAAGATCCGCTTGTCCAAACCTTGTTAAATGTTTATGAAAAACAAACAGGTCTTCAAGGTCATGAGCAAGTTATCGGTGGTGGAACATTTGGCCGTCTCTTAGAGCGTGGTGTAGCCTATGGTGCTATGTTCCCAGACTCAATTGACACCATGCACCAAGCCAATGAATTTATCGCCTTGGACGATCTCTTCCGTGCAGCAGCCATCTACGCTGAAGCTATCTATGAATTGATCAAATAATGCTATAGAAGTCTGAGATTTTATGCTTAGACTTCTTTTTGAAATTGCTAGAGAAAGAGAAGAATCCATGTCAGAAATTCAAAAAATCAAACAAGCTATCATGGAAGATCCACAAAATCAACATTATACTGAGCAAGGTATCGAGCCTCTCTTTGCAGCACCAAAAACGGCTCGTATCAATATCATTGGTCAAGCACCTGGTCTTAAAACTCAGGAAGCAGGACTTTACTGGAAGGATAAAAGTGGCGACCGCTTGCGAGACTGGTTGGGTGTGGATGAGGATACTTTTTATAATTCAGGTTATTTTGCAGTCATGCCCATGGATTTCTATTTTCCAGGGCATGGAAAATCCGGTGACTTACCGCCTAGACCTGGTTTTGCAGAAAAATGGCACCCTAAACTTTTGAAAGAATTACCAGATATTCAATTAACACTCTTGATTGGTCAGTATGCCCAAGCTTACTATCTACATGAGAAAGTCAGTGGCAAGGTAACAGACCGTGTGCATCGCTTTAAGGATTATTTGCCTGATTATTTCCCTCTGGTACACCCATCACCACGTAATCAAATTTGGATGAAAAAAAATCCTTGGTTTGAGGAAGAAGTGGTTCCAGAATTACAAGCATTGGTACAAAAAGATTATTCATCAATAAAGGAGAAAAAGGATGGATGCTTATCAACAAGTCTCTAATAAGTTGCAAGAGTTGCGGATCATATATGATGTGGTGGCTCATCCACCTGCATTCACGACAGAGCAGGCAGATAGCTATATAAAAGGATTGAAAGGGGGTTCGGACCAAGTCCATGTTTTTGACCAACAAAAAGAAAACCCAGTATTATCTGCTTATCATGGACGACAAGAAACGATTGGATATGGATGACTTTAAAGTTCAAGTGGGAGCCAATCGGATTCGCATGGCCTCGTTAGATTCCTTGGCTGAGAAAATGAACCTACCAGCAGGAACAGTTTCACCTTTTGGTTTGTTAAATAACGAAGAGAAAGACATTCATGTTTATTTTGATAAGGACATTGTTTCAGAGGATGTCATGACCTTCCACCCTAATACCAATGAAAAAACGATTTTTATTAAAACCCAAGACTTGTTTCGATTTTTAGAGTCAATTGGATTTACCTATGAGGTAGTAACCTTGCCTTAATGCCATTATAAAGGAGAAATGATGAAAGAAATTACTTTTAACAATTTTTACCAACTATACCAGAAAGAGTCGCTTTCTGTATTAGATGTGAGAGAAGTAGAGGAATTTGAGACTCTTCATTTAGAAGGCGCTCGTAATTTACCTCTCAGCCAATTAGCTGATACTTATAAACAACTAGATAAGGATAATCTTTACTACGTGATTTGTAAATCAGGAATGCGTTCAGCACGCGCTTGTCAATTTTTAGCAGAACAAGGATATGAGGTTATCAATGTCCAAGGTGGCATGGATGCCTTAGAATAAGAAAATCTCCCTTTAAGACCGAAAATAAGAAAGGTTTTAAAGGGAGTTTATTTGCTCTAAAAATCAGAAAATTGAAAACATTTTAAAATTATTTCCGAGATCGCCTTTTTCAAGCCTTTTAATCATGTTATACTAAGAAAGTATTTTTAATTTTTATAAGGAGAGTTTATGGCTAAAAAAAGGTGCTTTAACAGGATTACTCCTGTTTGGAATATTTTTTTGGTGCGGGTAACTTTGATTTTCCCCCTACCCTAGGTGCTCAATCTGGGGAACAATTTCTCCCTGCCATCGCAGGATTTGTACTTTCAGGTGTCGGACTTGCCGTCTTGACCTTGATCATCGGGACCTTAAATCCTAAGGGATATATCTATGAGATTTCTACAAAGATTTCCCCTTGGTTTGCAACGATTTATCTAGCAGTTTTGTACTTGTCGATTGGTCCATTCTTTGCCATTCCACGTACTGCAACAACTTCTTATGCAGTAGGGATTAGTCCCCTCTTGGCAGATGCTGACAAAGGTCTAGGCTTGATTGTCTTTACCCTTATCTACTTTGTTGCAGCATTCTTAATCGCGCTTAATCCTTCAAAGATTTTGGATCGTATCGGTCGTGTTTTGACTCCAGTTTTTGCCCTCTTAATTATCATCTTGGTAATCCTTGGAGCCTTTAAATATGGTGGAAATGCACCGCAAGCAGCTACAGCAGCTTATCAAGCTTCAGCATTTGGAGCAGGATTCCTTGAAGGATATAATACTCTAGATGCTCTCGCATCTGTTGCCTTTAGTGTAATCGCGGTTGAAACCTTGAAACAACTTGGATTTTCGAGTAAAAAAGAGTACATCTCAACCATTTGGGTAGTCGGAATTGTCGTAGCACTTGGTTTTAGTGCTCTATACATTGGCCTAGGTTTCCTTGGAAATCACTTTCCAATGACAGAAGAAGCGATGAAGGGTGGAACTCCAGGTGTTTATATCTTGTCACAAGCGACCCAAGAAATCTTTGGTTCAACAGCTCAATTATTCCTAGCAGCCATGGTAACAGTAACTTGCTTCACAACGACTGTAGGTTTGATTGTTTCAACTGCTGAATTCTTTAACGGACGTTTCCCACAACTCAGCTATAAGGTTTATGCGACTGTCTTTACCTTGATTGGTTTTGCAATTGCCAACCTCGGTCTTGATGCAATCATCAAATATTCTATCCCTGTCCTAGTTATCTTGTATCCAATTACCATTGTGATTGTTATGATTGTGATTGTGAACAAGTTTGTACCACTTTCAAAACCAGGCATGCAATTGACGATGGGTCTTGTTACAGCTATTGCCGTAGCTAGTGTCTTGGGAAGTTCATTTGAAGTGACCTTCCTTGCCAACATTGTGAATGCTCTACCATTTGCTAAGGCTTCATTGCCATGGTTAGTACCAGCGATCATTGGGATTTTACTTTCCCTTGTTCTTCCAAATAAGCAAAAGAGTGAAGCTTTTGAGATGGAATAAAAAAATCTTGGCTTATGCCAAGGTTTTTTTATATTCTATAAATCTTAGTCGGTTTTTTCAGTAAATCCAAGTTCAGTTAGCAATTTTTTAGAAGCAGCAAAACTGATCGTTTTCCCAACCCCAGAATATTCTTCAGGGAAGGCTTTTCTGAGTTCATCAATATTAGCGACTGTAAAATCAAATTCTGCATCTTGAACGACTTTCCCATCTTGAATTTCAATAGTCTGGCGAACACCCTTGATGCCATTATAGCCTTTGTAGGTTTCTTCAACCAAGGTTTTAAGTTCTTCTGGTGTTTTGTTGTAAGATTCTGGATCATAGATATTATGACCTGATTGTTTCAATACTTTGTCTCCTTCAACACTATAAGTCAGGGTAGAAGTAAAGCCAGGACGAGTATCATTGACAAAGGTAGCAGTTTTTACCTCAGCTTTTGTTTCTGAGTTTTCAAGCGTGGTTTTTTCCTCCTTGCTAGGGTTAGAGGAAGTAGTTGTTGATTGTTTAGAACATCCCAACAAGACAAGCAAAGATAGAACTAGACAGAGGCTAGCTTTGAAATATTTCTTCATGTCTTTTTTCCCTTTCATCATAAATCTAATATCATTATAGCACAGCCATTTTTTGGAATCAAAGTATTAGGTGTCGCTTCTTTTTACACATACTAAAATGGGAAAAGTGATATAATGGTAGGAAGAGGTGAAGAAATGAATCAAACTGTAGAATATATCAAAGAACTAACTGCTATCGCATCGCCAACAGGTTTTACACGTGAAATTACGAATTATTTAGTTGAGACTCTTGAAAAACTAGGTTATCAACCAATCCGTACTGCTAAAGGTGGTATCAACGTTACTGTCAAAGGTAAAAATGACGAGCAACAACGCTATGTGACTGCCCATGTGGATACCTTGGGAGCTATCGTTCGCGCTGTTAAACCAGATGGTCGTCTTAAAATGGACCGCATTGGTGGCTACCCTTGGAATATGATTGAAGGCGAAACTGTACAGTTCATGTGGCTAGTACAGGTAAGACTATTTCAGGTACCATTTTGATCCACCAGACTTCTTGTCATGTATACAAGGACGCTGGAACTGCTGAACGTACGCAGGACAATATGGAAGTGCGTTTGGACGAAAAAGTGACCAATGAAAAAGAAACACGCGCACTTGGTATTGAGGTTGGTGACTTTATCAGTTTTGATCCACGAACTGTCGTGACTGAGACAGGTTTTATCAAGTCTCGTCATTTGGATGATAAGGTCAGTGCAGCTATCCTTCTAAATCTCCTTAAAGTCTATAAGGAAGAAGGGATTGAACTTCCTGTCACTACGCATTTTGCCTTCTCGGTCTTTGAAGAAGTGGGGCATGGTGCTAACTCAAGTATCCCAAGTCAAGTTGTTGAATATCTAGCAGTAGATATGGGAGCAATGGGAGATGACCAGCAGACGGACGAGTACACAGTGTCTATCTGTGTCAAAGATGCTTCTGGACCTTACCACTATGAATTCCGTCAACATCTGGTTGCCTTGGCAAAAGAGCAGGACATTCCATTTAAACTTGATATCTATCCATTTTATGGTTCGGATGCTTCTGCAGCTATGTCAGCTGGAGCAGAAGTCAAACACGCCCTTCTAGGAGCGGGTATTGAGTCTAGTCACTCTTATGAGCGTACTCATATTGACTCAGTTGTTGCAACGGAGAGTATGGTTGATGCTTACCTTAAGAGTGGATTGGTAGACTGAGATGTGCTTGATTTGCCAACGAATTGAATGGATTAAGTCAGGGGAAAATCCTTACTTTGTGAAGGAACTGGAAACAGGATATGTTGTCATCGGAGACCACCAGTATTTTGAAGGCTATACTTTATTCCTGGCCAAAGAACATGTGACAGAATTGCATCATATGGAAGCTCCAGTCAAACTTCGCTTTTTAGAGGAAATGAGCTTGGTCCAAGAAGCTGCCTCTAAAGCTTTTGCTGCTCAAAAGATGAATGTAGAGTTGTTGGGAAACGGTGATGCCCATGCTCACTGGCATATTTTTCCTAGACGAGAGGGTGATATGAAGGGACACGGTCTTAATGGTCGTGGTCCAGTTTGGTGGGTTCCTTGGGAAGAAATGGTCGCTGAAGAATATCAGGTTAAGGGAAGCAAATTAGAAGGTTTGGTTGAAACCTTATCTGAAACTTTGGACCAAATGATAGAAATGAAAGGATAAACAATGAAAAAAAGATATCTTGTATTATCAGGATTGCTAGCCTTGACATTGGCGGCTTGTTCGCAAGAAAAGCCAGCGACTTCAGAAACGCAGACTTCAACTGAAGAAAAAACCGTCCAAGAAGGAACTGTCGGTAGTAAATCTCAGGAAGCAAGCCAGAAAAAGGCAGAAGTAGTTAATAAAGGAGATTACTATAGCGTTCAAGGGAAGTACGATGAGATTGTTATCGCTAATAAACATTATCCCTTGTCTAAGGACTATAATCCTGGAGAAAATCCTACAGCAAAGGCTGAGTTGTTGAAGCTTATTGCCGCTATGCAGGAAGCAGGTTTCCCAATCAGCGACCACTATAGTGGTTTCAGAAGTTATGAAACTCAAACTCAACTTTATCAGGACTATGTCAACAAAGACGGAAAGGCAGAGGCTGACCGCTATTCTGCTCGGCCTGGATATAGTGAACACCAAACTGGACTAGCATTTGACCTTATAGGCACAGATGGAGACTTAGTGACAGAAGAAAAAGCTGCCCAATGGCTTTTAGATCATGCTGCAGACTATGGTTTTGTCGTTCGCTATCTCAAAGGTAAGGAAAAAGAAACAGGCTATATGGCTGAAGAATGGCACCTTCGCTACGTCGGAAAAGAAGCCAAGGAAATCGCTACAAGTGGTCTCAGCTTGGAAGAGTATTACGGTTTTGAAGGTGGGGACTATGTTGATTAGTCGCAAAATATCTTGCAAGAATGCTTGAAATTTGATAAAATGAATAATAATTAAATAGGAATCTGCAAGACTAGTATCTCAGGGGAAGTATATCAGGGAGGAGAGCCGTGACTGAAAGCTCTCTATATGAAAGCTGGGTGAATTCACTTGCCTATGGATTCAGAAATAAAGGTCTGACTTGTCAGATAAAAAAACGGATGGTACCGCGTGTCAACGCTCCGAGTGTGGAGTTTTTTTGGCATGTGGTTTTTCTTTTTATCTACGAGAGACTGATGGAGGAATTATGTCAACTATTGAAGAACAATTAAAAGCGCTTCGTGAAGAAATGCTAGCTAGCTTGAAGCAGATTTCTGCTGAAAATGAAAAAGAGCTGCAAGAATTGCGCGTCTCTGTCCTTGGTAAAAAAGGTTCTCTTACTGAAATCCTGAAAGGGATGAAAGACGTTTCTGCAGAAATGCGTCCTATTATCGGAAAACACGTCAATGAAGCGCGTGATGTTTTGACAGCTGCATTTGAAGAATCAGCTAAGCTCTTGGAAGAAAAGAAAGTCGCAGCTCAACTAGCAAGTGAGAGTATTGATGTGACTCTCCCAGGTCGTCCAGTTGCGACAGGTCACCGTCACGTCCTTACACAAACCAGTGAAGAAATCGAAGATATCTTCATCGGGATGGGTTACCAAGTCGTGGATGGTTTTGAAGTGGAGCAAGACTACTACAACTTTGAACGTATGAACCTTCCAAAAGATCACCCAGCTCGTGATATGCAGGACACTTTCTACATCACAGAAGAAATCTTGCTTCGTACTCACACGTCTCCAGTTCAGGCTCGTGCTATGGATGCCCATGATTTTTCAAAAGGTCCTTTGAAGATGATCTCACCAGGACGTGTATTCCGTCGTGATACAGACGATGCAACCCACAGTCACCAGTTCCACCAGATCGAAGGTTTGGTTGTTGGGAAAAACATCTCTATGGCTGACCTTCAAGGAACTCTCCAGTTAATTGTACAAAAAATGTTTGGTGAAGAGCGTCAAATTCGTTTACGCCCATCTTATTTTCCATTCACTGAGCCATCTGTTGAGGTGGATGTTTCATGCTTCAAGTGTGGAGGAGCCGGCTGTAACGTATGTAAGAAAACAGGTTGGATCGAGATTATGGGTGCCGGGATGGTTCACCCACGTGTCCTTGAGATGAGTGGTATCGATGCGACTGTTTACTCTGGCTTTGCCTTTGGTCTTGGACAAGAGCGTGTAGCTATGCTTCGTTACGGAATCAACGATATCCGTGGATTCTACCAAGGAGATGTCCGCTTCTCAGAACAGTTTAAATAAGATTGAAACCTGAAACACAGTCCTATACAGTTCTAGTCATTTTCTCTCGCTGAGAAATGGTGAGGACTGACTCGAAGAAAAAGAAAGGAATTGAAAAGGTCTTGCTTGCTGAGATCTTACAATCAGAATTATGTTAGTATCATATAAATGGTTAAAAGAATTGGTGGACATTGATGTACCATCACAAGAGTTGGCTGAAAAAATGTCAACCACAGGGATCGAAGTAGAAGGTGTGGAATCACCTGCTGCTGGTCTCTCAAAAATTGTCGTTGGTGAGGTCTTGTCTTGTGAAGATGTGCCCGAAACACACTTGCATGTCTGCCAAGTCAATGTGGGTGAAGAAGAAGCCCGTCAAATCGTCTGTGGAGCACCAAATGTGCGTGCAGGCATCAAGGTTATGGTGGCTCTTCCAGGAGCTCGCATCGCTGACAACTACAAGATTAAAAAAGGGAAAATCCGTGGCTTAGAGTCACTCGGAATGATCTGTTCACTTGGTGAGTTGGGTATTTCTGACTCTGTTGTACCGAAAGAATTTGCAGATGGCATCCAAATCTTGCCAGATGATGCAGTTCCAGGTGAGGAAGTCTTCTCCTATCTAGAATTGGATGATGAAATTATCGAACTTTCCATCACTCCAAACCGTGCAGACGCTCTTTCTATGCGTGGGGTAGCTCACGAAGTAGCAGCTATCTATGACAAGGCAGTCAACTTTAAAGAATTTACTTTAACAGAAACAGACCAAGCCGCATCGGATGCTCTTTCTGTCAGCATTGATACAGACAAGGCTCCTTACTATGCAGCTCGTATCTTGGACAATGTGACCATCGCACCAAGTCCACAATGGTTGCAAAACCTCCTCATGAACGAAGGCATTCGTCCCATTAACAATGTCGTCGACGTGACCAACTATATCTTGCTTTACTTTGGTCAGCCTATGCATGCCTTTGACTTGGATACCTTTGAAGGGACTGAAATCCGTGTTCGTGAAGCGCTTGAAGGTGAAACGTTGGTAACCTTGGACGGTGAAGAACGTAACTTGGAAACAACTGACTTAGTGATTACTGTTGCTGATAAACCAGTAGCCCTTGCAGGTGTCATGGGTGGACAAGCTACAGAAATCTCTGAAAAGTCTACTCGTGTCGTCCTTGAAGCTGCTGTCTTCAATGGCAAATCTATCCGTAAGACAAGTGGTCGTCTCAACCTTCGTTCTGAATCATCTTCTCGCTTTGAAAAAGGCATCAATGTGGCAACCGTTAATGAAGCTCTTGATGCGGCAGCGAGCATGATTGCAGAGCTTGCAGGTGCGACAGTGCGTAAGGGAATCGTTTCAGCAGGCAAGTTGGATACATCTGATGTAGAAGTTTCTTCAACCCTTGCAGACGTTAACCGTGTCCTTGGTACAGAGCTTTCATATGCCGATGTGGAAGACGTCTTCCGTCGTCTAGGATTTGGCCTTTCTGGAAATGCAGAAAGTTTCACAGTGAGCGTTCCTCGTCGCCGTTGGGACATCACTATCGAAGCGGACCTCTTTGAAGAAATTGCTCGGATTTATGGTTATGACAAATTACCAGCAACCCTTCCAAAAGATGATGGGACAGCCGGTGAATTAACAGCTACACAAAAATTGCGCCGTCAAGTTCGTACCATTGCAGAAGGTGCTGGATTGACAGAAATCATCACCTACGCTCTGACAACTCCTGAAAAAGCAGTGGAGTTTACAGCTCAACCAAGTAACCTTACAGAGCTCATGTGGCCAATGACTGTGGACCGTTCGGTCCTCCGTCAAAATATGATTTCAGGTATTTTGGATACAGTTGCCTACAACGTAGCGCGTAAGAACAAAGATTTGGCTCTTTATGAGATTGGAAAAGTCTTTGAACAAACAGGTAATCCAAAAGAAGACTTGCCAAATGAAATCAACAGCTTTGCTTTTGCATTGACAGGTTTAGTCGCTGAAAAAGACTTCCAAACTGCAGCCGTTCCGGTTGATTTCTTCTATGCTAAGGGAATCCTAGAAGCCCTCTTTGCTCGCTTGGGTCTTGAAGCGACCTATACAGCAACGCAAGAGATCAAGAGTCTTCACCCAGGACGTACAGCCTTGATCTCACTCGGTGATCAAGTAGTCGGTTTCCTCGGTCAAGTGCACCCTGTTACGGCTAAGGCTTACGATATTCCAGAAACTTATGTAGCTGAGCTCAACCTTTCAGCTATTGAAGAAGCTCTTCAACCAGCAGCACCATTTGTGGAAATTACTAAATTCCCAGCAGTCAGCCGTGATATCGCCCTTCTCCTCAAAGCAGAAGTGACTCACCAAGAGGTGGTTGATGCCATTCAAGCTGCTGGCGTGAAACGTTTGACAGACATCAAACTCTTTGACGTTTTCTCAGGTGAAAAACTAGGACTTGGCATGAAGTCCATGGCCTATAGCTTGACCTTCCAAAATCCAGAAGATAGCTTGACTGACGAAGAAGTCGCACGCTACATGGAAAAAATCCAAGCATCACTCGAAGAAAAAGTGAATGCAGAAGTGCGTTAACAGTCTAAAGAGGCTGGGACAAAAGTCCTGGCCTCTCAATTGTCTTTGGATTGTCGATCAAGACGCAGTGGTTGAGTGGGCTCTACTACGCTGATTTCATCAGCTATTACAGCCCTACTCAACTGTGCGGAGGTGGGACGACGAAATCGAATTCTAACGAATTACCGATTTCTGTCCCACTCTCTTTTTAGTACAAAAAATCATCAAGCTTTAGCCTGATGATTGAATCAACTTGGGGAATAAGTTCTATGTAATATTGCTATATCTAGGTTAGCCATCCATATTTTTTGTCATCCAATCAGCTAAGAAGTGGTAAGTATCTTGTCGATTGATTTCGTTCAGAATTTCGTGACGAGCATCTTCAACTAATCGAAGGCTTACTTTAGAATGTGAAGCCTTTAGGAGTTTTACAAATCTTTCTATACCTTTACCATTTTCTCCCAGAGGGTCTTCTTGTCCTGAAATAACGAGAATGGGGAGTTGAGCTGGAATCTCATCGATTACCTGCTTACTAGCTACTTGATTAGAGAAGTAAAAAATGGATCTGTACATGGGAATAGTAGGGATGAATTGACAGAATGGATCCTTCAGATAAGCTTGGTTGGATTCTTCATTTTTTGAGAGCCAATCGACAGATGTTTTAGGATTCTTAATACTTCGATTAAAACTATCAGTTGATAGATAGGTCAGGAGTTTACTACGGTGTTTATTCCCTTTTATAAGTCGGATGCATTCTGTTAGGAGGAGAGCGAATCGAGTCAGAAATTGAGGTTGTTGACCAGTTGCCATGATAATTAAGGCATTAATGGGTGGTTTTCGTTTAGCTACATAATAGCGACACATAAGAGAACCCATAGAATGCCCTAGAAGGACGATTGGAAGTTCTGGATAGCTTTCTTGAATAAAGAAGGTTACTTTTTCAATGTCATCGATGAGTTCCTCGGGAGATTCAGGAAATACTCCGAGTTGACTTGGATTTTGAGCAGTAAAACCGTGGCCGAGATGATCATGGCCGATAACAGTAAAGCCTTCTTTATTCATGGCTAGAGCAAATTCTTCATATCGTTCTACGTACTCTACCATTCCATGTACAAGCTGAAGAACGGCTTTTGGCTGTTCAGCTTCCCAAATGATTAAGTTATTGTTGTTTGGTTCGAGTTTAAGTCTTTTTTTCATATCAGATTCCTTGCCTATGATAATCTATAGTCTATCAAAAATATACCATAAAATAGCACGATAAGCTAGGCATGATAATGAAGATTGCTAGTAACAATTCAGGACTGAAAATGAACATTTGAGGACATAGCCAACGGATTTATCAAGAAATGAGTATAATAAGTTTATCACTTAAAATCTGGGGATAAAATACTTGGCGAAGAGCCAATAAATTCCCAATCTAGTAAATATCCTTTTAAAAACAAGATTTAAAAATGTACATAAATCATTGTAAAAGCTATCAAAAAGGAGTATAATGAGTGCAATAAATTTCGGAGGTGGATGATGCTCGAAGTAAGGAATCTAGAGAAAAGTTTTGGGCCAAAGCAAGTTTTGTTTGGTGTTGACTTTCAAGCACGACCAGGGCGTATTTTGGGGCTGGTTGGGAAAAATGGAGCTGGGAAAACAACTATTTTTCACAGTATTTTGAAATTTTTAGACTATCAAGGGGAGATTGAGCTTGATGGTCAAGATATTCGTCAGGAGACCTATGCTCGCATTGGTTATCTCCCTGAAGAACGTAGTCTTATGCCTAAATTGACAGTCCTTGAACAAGTTCGTTACTTGGCGACCCTAAAAGGCATGGACACCAAGGAAATCAAAGAAAAACTCCCTCAATGGATGGAAAAATTGGAAGTCAAGGGAAAATTGACGGATAAGATCAAGAGTCTCTCAAAAGGAAATCAACAGAAGATTCAGCTGATTATTACTCTGATTCATGAGCCAGACTTGATTATCCTAGATGAGCCTTTTAGTGGCTTGGATCCAGTCAATACCGAACTCCTTAAGCAGGTTATCCTAAAAGAAAAAGAACGTGGCGCGACTATTATCTTTTCTGACCATGTCATGACCAATGTCGAAGAACTTTGTGATGATATCCTCATGATTCGTGATGGGCGTGTCGTCTTGCATGGACCGGTTCAAGAGGTCCGCAATCAATACGGGAAAACACGACTTTTTGTTTCAAGTGAACGAAGCAAGGAAGAACTGGAGAGTCTTCCTCATGTCAAACAGGTTAGCTTGACAAAACAAGGTAGTTGGAAGTTGATTTTAGATGATGAGAGTGCTGGAAAGGAACTCTTCCCAATCTTGACTCAGGGGAAATATATCGCAACCTTTGACCAACAAGCGCCGACAATCGATGAAATCTTTAAACTAGAATCAGGGGTGGAAGTATGAGAAATATGTGGGTTGTAATCAAAGAAACTTATTTACGACATGTTAAGTCGTGGAGTTTCTTCTTTATGGTGATTTCACCTTTCCTCTTTTTAGGACTTTCTGGAGGGATTGGCTATCTTCAAGGAACGTCTTTGGCACAAAATGATAAAGTTGCAGTGATTAGCTCGGTTCCAACTGTTACAGAAGGTCTTAAAACAGCCAATGGTCTTAATTTTGATTATCAGGACGAAGCCAGTGCCCAAGCTGCTATCAAGGATGAGAAAATCAAGGGCTATCTGATGATTGACCAAGAAGATAGTGTCCTTAAGGCAGTCTATCATGGTGAAACCTCTCTTGAAAGTGGCATCAAGTTAGCAGTAACAAGCAAGTTAAATGACCTTCAAGCCCAACTCAACCGTTCAGCAGCAAATCTGTCACAAGAACAGACCAAACGCTTGGAACAAACTGTCCAATTTACTGAGAAAATTGATGAGTCAAAAGAAAATAAAAAGATGGTCCAAACCTTTGCGGCTGCAGGACTGGGCTTCTTCCTTTATATGATCTTAATCACTTATGCTAGTGTTACTGCTCAGGAAGTGGCCAGTGAGAAAGGGACTAAAATCATGGAAGTGGTCTTCTCTAGTATTCGTGCCAGCCATTACTTCTACGCGCGCATGATTGCCCTGCTCCTAGTCATTTAAGTCATATCGGGATTTATGTCGTTGGTGGTCTTGGAGCTATCTTATTCTTTAAGGATATGCCTTTCTTGGCCCATTCTGGTCTTCTAAACCACTTGGGAGAAGCCTTCTCGCTTAACACCTTATTATTTATCTTAGTCAGTCTCTTCATGTATGTAGTCTTGGCAGCCTTCTTAGGTTCTATGGTTTCTCGACCTGAAGATGCAGGAAAGGCCTTATCTCCGTTGATGATTTTGATAATAGCTGGTTTTGTTGGCGTTACTGCCCTAGGCGCTGCAGGAGACAATTTGATTTTGAAAATCGGTTCTTATATTCCTTTCATTTCGACCTTCTTTATGCCTTTTAGAGCTATCAATGGCTATGCAAATGGTTTGGAAGCTTGGATTTCACTTATGATTACGATTGCTTTTGCGGTGACTTCAACCATCTTTATCGGACGGATGTATGCTAGTCTGGTCCTTCAAACGGATGATTTAGGTATTTGGAAAACCTTTAAACGAGCTTTAAGCTACAAATAAAGTATTGGACCTGTGAGTGTATCTCTCAGGTCTTTCAATTAGCTGAAATATTTCACATTTATTTCTTCTAAACCTTTGACTATTAGGCAAAATTATCGTACAATAAAGAGTACATGATAAAATGAGATCAGAGTTTATCCACTCTGGCAATAGTAGTAATAATTGAGGAGAAACGCTTTGGAATTAGAAGTATTTGCTGGGCAAGAAAAAAGTGAACTATCTATGATTGAGGTGGCTCGTGCCATCTTAGAACTTCGTGGTCGTGATAATGAGATGCATTTTAGTGATTTGGTTAATGAAATCCAAACTATCTCGGTACCTCTAACAGCGATATTCGTGAAGCTTTGCCTTTGTTCTATACAGAGTTGAACTTTGACGGAAGCTTTATCTCTCTTGGAGATAATAAATGGGGCCTTCGTTCATGGTATGGAGTGGATGAAATCGATGAGGAAATCATTGCTCTTGAAGAAAGTGACGATGAAGAGGTCGCACCTAAACCTAAGAAAAAACGTGTTAATGCCTTCATGGACGGAGATGCAGATGCCATTGATTATGATGCAGATGATCCTGAAGATGAGGATGCTTACGAAGAAGATCCAGCCCTTTCTTATGACGATGAAAAATCCAGATGATGAGAAGAATGAGGTTGAAGCTTATGATGCTGAAATCAACGAAATCGCACCAGACGATCTAGATGAAGAAGTCGATCTTAATGAAGAAGACGACGAAGACTCTGAAGAAGAGGAAGAATAAAAATAAAAAGGAGTTGGAGCTGGAATGAACTGCACCCCAAAAGTTAGACATAAAAAAATCTAACTTTTTGGGGTGTTTTTATTATGAAATTAACTTATGAAGATAAAAATTCAAATATATGAATTAAGAAAGAAAGGAGAGAGCTTCAGAGAGCTTTCAAATCAATTTGGGATAAACATTTCTAATCTTCAGTACATGATTAAATTGATTGATCGTTATGGGATAAAAAAATTGTCAAAAAAAGGAAAGAATTGTTACTATTCTCCTGAACTAAAACAAGAGATCATTGATAAAGTTCTTCTTGAAGGTCGTTCACAAATTAGGGTGTCTCTGGATTATGCTCTTCCAAGTAGTGGATTACTTTCGAATTGGCTGGCACAATACAAGAAAAACGGGTATACTATTGTTGAGAAAATAAGAGGGAGACCACCTAAAATGGGACGTAAGTCAAAGAAGAAACCTGAAGAGATGACAGAGTTAGAACGTCTTCAAGCAGAAAATGAATACCTGAGAGCGGAGAATGCTGTTCTAAAAAAGTTGAGAGAACTCCGATTGAGGGACGAAAAAGAGCAAGAAGAAAAACGGAAATTGTCCGAGGATTGGTAACAGAGTTTGCTTTAGAGATTCTTCTAAAGATTATTAAGCTTGCCCGTTCAACTTATTATTATCATTTAAAACAGCTGGATCAAAGCGATAAAGATTATGATGTTAAAGCTGAAATTCAAGCTATTTTTACTGAGCACAAAGGAAATTATGGCTATCGCCGAATAACTCTTGAATTGAGGAATCGTGGTCATATAATAAACCATAAGAAGGTCCAACGTCTGATGAAGATCCTTTGTTTAAGTGCTCGAATTCGTCGGAAACGGAAGTATTCTTCTTATCAAGGAGAGATTGGCAAGAAAGCAGATAATCTTATTCAACGCCAATTTGAAGCAGCCAAACCAATGGAAAAGTGCTACACGGATGTGACTGAGTTTGCCATTCCAAATAGCACTCAGAAACTCTATTTATCGCCCGTTTTAGATGGTTTCAACAGCGAAATTATTGCTTTTAATCTTTCTTGTTCGCCTAATTTAGAACAAGTACAAACAATGTTGGAACAGGCATTCACAGAGAAGCACTACGAGAATACGATTCTCCATAGCGATCAAGGCTGGCAATACCAACACGATTCTTATCATCGGTTCCTAGAAAGTAAGGGAATTCGAGCATCTATGTCACGTAAGGGCAACAGCCCAGACAACGGCATGATGGAATCTTTCTTTGGCATTTTAAAAATCCGAAATGTTTTTATGGCTATGAGAAAACCTTTAAATCACTTAATCAATTGGAACAAGCTATTGTAGACTATATCAATTACTACAACAACAAACGAATTAAGGTAAAACTAAAAGGACTTAGTCCTGTACAATACAGAACTAAATCCTTTGGGTAAATTAATTGTCTAACTTTTTGGGGTCAGTACAGAATCGGTCTATCAAGTCTCGATTTCCTAGTCCAGCTTTTTTGTATTAGTCTGAATTAGTTTTGTAAGCTGGAATGCGCCAAGTCAACGATTTGTTCTATTTGACAAATGGTTCATTTTGAGGTAATATATTGTTCGGGCACCTCTTTTTGAGGTCGGAGCTTCCTAGTTACTAGGGAGCTATTTTTGTTTTTCCAGGAAAATTATCATACTGGATTGTAGTTGTCGATGAAGGTTTTGTTTTCTTAGTCCCCTCTAGTGAACAAGACCTTGAGCATTTTAGAAAGAGGAATCTATGTCTACGAAATATATTTTTGTCACTGGTGGTGTGGTGTCGTCTATTGGAAAAGGGATCGTTGCAGCGAGTCTAGGACGACTGTTGAAAAATCGTGGTTTGAAGGTGACCATTCAAAAATTTGACCCTTATATCAATATCGACCCAGGAACCATGAGCCCTTACCAGCACGGGGAAGTCTTTGTAACTGATGATGGGGCTGAGACAGATTTGGACTTGGGTCACTATGAACGTTTTATCGATATCAACCTCAACAAATACTCAAACGTGACAACTGGTAAAATCTACAGCGAAGTTCTTCGTAAGGAACGCCGTGGAGAGTATTTGGGTGCAACTGTCCAAGTTATTCCTCATATTACAGATGCTTTGAAAGAAAAAAATCAAGCGTGCTGCCCTAACGACTGACTCTGATGTTATTATTACAGAGGTTGGGGGAACAGTCGGTGATATTGAGTCCCTTCCATTCTTAGAGGCGCTTCGTCAGATGAAGTCTGATGTCGGAGCAGAAAAATGTCATGTATATCCATACAACCTTGCTTCCTTACCTCAAGGCAGCTGGTGAAATGAAAACCAAAC
>BNJT01002006.1_pt1 | contig 25961 bp, 43 predicted proteins | sample 8540491 | NCBI WGS metagenome assembly BNJT01 (sample SAMD00202455, study PRJDB9452) | human saliva metagenome | host: Homo sapiens | reverse complement strand
AAAGGTATTAGGAGATGGAAGCAGCAGATAAAATAGATAATTTTTATAAATAGGCTGCCACACTAGGGAAAATACATACAAAAATACTATAAGTGCCGACAATGGATTTATTAGGTTTTTGTAATATTCCTATGTAGTGTGGCAGCTCAACCCAAATAAGGATGAGAACTTATTTTATCTTGCAGGCAATAGCAAAAACGAGCAAGTTGGTTTGTTGTAAAGGTTACGGTTTTGGATTTAGAGTTATAAACGGCGTTTGACAATTTTTAACATTACCCTTTTTATCAATATAATATACGATGATATTTTTTTGGATTTTTCTGTTTTTCCAAGCTTGTAAGGGATTGATACAGTTACTCTTCCCTTGCCCAATGCCGCTATCTTGGAACCGCCTTTATCTGAAACCTGTAAGTTATAAATAGGATAGCTTGCCTATAAGCTTTTTGCCTTAGAGGGAAGTCCCTTATTATTTATTTTACTGCTTTAATCTCAATTTCAGAGTCTGCCAAGCTGTTAAGAGTTCTAATTGCCGCTATCTCAAAAACTTAGTTTCACTCTTATTGCTAATAACTTCTAATGCTTTTTAACCCTGAATTCACAATTTCTTCTAAGGCAGATTTTGACAAATTAACTGCATTTTTGGAAGCCTTTGTAATATTATTATTTTTGACATCGGTGACTATGTTTTCGGATTCTTTATTTTTTGAATATTTTTCAGTTTTAGCATTCTCAACCCTTTCTATTGTTAACTTCTAGTATCAGCACTGGTAATGTCACTGGAAGAACTGCCGCCACCGGCAAAAACCGCCGCCACCGGAGAAACCGCCGCCGCCGGCAAAACCACCGCCACCGGAGAGACCGCCGCCGCCGGCAAAACCACCGCCACCGGAGAAACCGCCGCCACTGGCAAAAACCACCGCCGCCCGCAGAACCGCCGTCCGCAGAACCACTATTATCGCCCGAAGGACTGCCTGCACCGGCATTTACATCTGGTCTAAATATGAGGGGTATGAGGCCTTGCAGGCTTAATATTAGCAAGACCAGCATTTATATTTACAGTGACCTCGCTTGAAGCGAGGTTTAAGCCTTTAGCCTTATATCTTACCTTGTATTCTCCGCTTGAAAGTCCTGTAACTTCTTTCCGGGACTTGCCAGCCAAGTGCTGTCGCCACTCTTTTTGGTATTCCATCTGACGATTCAGATATAAAAGCTTTCCGTCATTACTATTATTTGTGCTGCAGTTTACGGCCTGTATATCGTAAGGTTCTCTGGTTTTTGATAGGATATATGAACTGAGGTTCTGAATCTAATCTGCCCTCGCCTGTGCTTTTTCTTACTATGGATATAGGAGTATTATAAACTGTAGTAACATCAACGGGAGATGTGGATGTGATGTCGTGCCAGATTCCGTCACCCACACTGTACTTAAGCCCTGGTTCTACATTTGTAAGTCTGCCTTCTTTAAGTCCCACAGCCTCAAAACTTACTGCAGGAACCTGCTTTCAACTAGCTTATATGCACAGTTTTTCGTTATTTGCAATGTTATATCCTCTTTTTATTTACAGTAACAGTAAGGTCGGTATCTGTCTTGGATAAAAGATCATTGAATGTAAGATCATAAACACCTACACCTGTTTTTCTGATATCGGAAATATGGACACCATCAACTTTGACATTGAAAAGGGGTAAGCTCTCCGATATCACTGCAAAGGTTAATTCTAAGCCTGTTGTTGTACCGCCGGCAGAATTTATAGGGTCTGATTTCTGTAAATTCAGTATCTACTGAAGGAACAGTCTTTATAAAACCGACATTAAAGCCATAATGATGGTAACTGCCGGTTGTATTTTTAATGTCATTTTAACTCTTTTAATGTCACTTGATTTCTGCAATTCTTCTTATTGCATTGTGGATATCATAATCAGGAACTGAACTTGGCACTGCTATTTTTACCGTAGTATATGACTGATTTGTGAATTAATCTGTTCTCGATAATCTATCGATATCATCCACTGTCTCTGCAAATATGCCCTGCTTTTTGTAGGCGTAGTAGAGATATTTACTTCCATCTACCCTCAGGTCCGCCTGCAAAGAGAATACCCTGCTTTCGTGGTCTCTTTGATATCATATCAGTATTTATCAAAAAGTATTTATAGTTCTTGTCTTCTGCCCAAGGGGTATCATCCCAGGTGAAAGGTCGATGTAGTACCACTCCCCATCAAGCTTCACCCTCACCCATTCGTGCAGCACAGGATTAGAGCCTTTGGTCAATATGCTACTATTGTATGGCATTCAACATTCAGGTTATTAAGAATCATATGCAAGGGACTGGGCATAACCCTGGCACACTGCCTTTCCCTCAATCAAAGCGCCGTAGGCAAAGCTTCTGATGTGAGGATTGGAATACTCTATGTGGTCTATGAGATAGTCGTGGACAGCCATTACCTTGTCTACATCGCTCAAATGCCTGAACTTATCAGCTATCTCAACTACTTTTTGAAAGAGCGGTTTTCCCTGCCTGATTCACCACTACAACACATCTGTAAAGGGCATCGCATGCACTTTGCCCAGTACTCGGTGGTTCCAGCCTTTTTGGCAGTCACAAGTCCGTCACTTGTTATAGAGCAGGCACCATCCTGGAGATTGTAGCTTTCAGCTGTAAATAGCTCATCATAAGGAATCTTTTTGTTTTTACAAACCATTCCACACCCTGTACTGCTTCACCGTTTGTTCTTTAAGCTCAAGCTTAAAGGTATCGCCCACATCTAGGGTGATTTCGTGCTCATTGATAAGGATATCCTCGTCCTCAGCCTGAGTATAAGCCCTAGACTGCTATATTCTCTCGTGAGAGAGTCTGAAGCTCGCTGTCTGTGAGAGAGGCGAGAGCATTTCTATAACTAATATTATGACCGGAGGTAGCTGCATAAGCCGGGTAAGTGCCGGTCTGTATAAGCAATCCTGTTGCAAAGTAAACCACAGCAAATCCCCTTTTGTTGAAATTGCAAATAAGTTTTTGTTTTTTATTATCTAACATTATACTGTCCTTTCTTTTTAGTCTGTCTATTAGTATTTTCGGATAAATCAAAATATTTTGTTAGTAATGTTTCTTATTATATACAAAAAGTTACACAAAAATGCAAGAATATTACGATTATAAATGAAGTAACGGTTTGGGATAAGAGTATAGCATATTCGAATCAAGTTTGTCAGTAAACTAATTGAATTAACTCACGTAGGGTAAAATAGTACCCTAAGCTTGAAACCCGATTATTATCTACCCTAAAATGGAGGTTGATGTCGATAAAATTAAAAACCTGGAAAGTAAGAGTAAAACCGGAAATGGCATGAAGAGAATGAGCTTTTGTCATACTGTCAATCTTGCTTGAAGTAGCTTTGATTTTGATTCTGGTTAATTATCTGTATAGGGATTCATGTATGGGTGGAGGCTGTAATCAGAGTAATTACAGTTCCACTGGGCTTATACATATATGGACAGCAAAAAACTTCTTCTATGAAAAATGCCTTGGATTTTGCTTATACTGGCACCCATGTTGTTGGAATTGCTCTCTATCTCCTTGTGGGCCTAAATGGCGGAACTAAGAAAATGAAGGAGAGATATAAGAGGGTGGATGAACAGATATTTCCGCTTTTACCTAAAGATGAACATATTTTTAGCAAAGCTTGAAAATAAATATCCACTGGCCAGAGGCATAGCTGCTTATATTAGTAAAAACTCACATTATCCTCTATATGAGAATACAGATGTAATTTATTATGCAAAGGCGGAAGAAGCACTTGAGGCACAGCTACAGAACTTAAGAAGGCAGAGAAATTTATTTTTATGGGAATACTTTGCTATACAGAATACGACTGCCTGGGGAAGAATAGAAGAGATTCTTGTGGAGAAGGCTGGAAAAAGGCGTGGAAATCAGAGTGTATTATGATGATGTAGGCTCTGTGGGCTTTGTAAACAGAGACTTTTGCAAAAAGGCTTAAAACACTTGGGATTAACTGTAGAGTATTCAATCCGTTTATGCCCGGCATCAATGTAGTTCTTAAATAACAGAGACCACAGGAAGATGACAATAGTGGATGGAAGGGTAGGATTTACAGGCGGTTACAATCTTGCAGATGAATATTTTCAACATAACACATCCCTTTGGCCTGTGGAAGGATACCGGAATAAGGATTGAGGGAGATGCTAGTTAAATCTTTGACAATATCATTTCTTGAAATGTGGAATGCAGTAAAGCGTTCTGACAAGGATGATACAGATATTGAAAAATATCTTCCACGGACTGACTATGCAGCAAGAAGCAAGGCATTTGTACAGCCTTATGCGGACATTCCGATTGACAAAGAGCAGGTAGGAGAAAATGTTTATATAAGTATGGTAAATAAGGCTGAGAAATATTGTTATTTTTATGACGCCTCATCTAATAATCACTGATGAGATGACTCAGGCAATTTCTCTTGCAGCTAAAAAGGGGAGTGGATGTGAGAATAGTAACTCCCAGGCATACCTGATAAAAAAGCTGATATACAGGATTACACGCTCATTCTACAATGGTCTTGCAAAGAAAATGGAGTCAGGATATTTGAGTGGTCTCCGGCTTTTTGCCATGCAAAAATGAATGTGGCAGATGATAAAATGGCTGTCTGCGGCACTATTAATATGGACTATAGAAGCCTCTACCACCACTTTTGAAAAATGCCTGTTTCATAGCGGATGAGGGCTTTTGCAAAGGAAATGAGAGAGACTTTGAGAGAACATTTAAGCAGTGCAGGGAAGTGACTGAAGAATACAGTACAGGCAGGAAATCGGCAGTTAGGCTTGACAGCTTTTTCTTAGGCTGTTTGCATCCTTATTGTAGTGAAAGGAAGAAAATGGAAAAACATAAAAATTACAAAAGTTATTTTTGGATAGTTTTAGGGTTTTATCGGTTTTGGCATAGGGTATGGTGGGAGTGGTAGTGCCGCTTCTGCCATCATTTCCATTTATATGCTTACATTATTTGCCTTTGCAAAAAGTTCGGACAGGCTGCATAAATGGTTTATATCAACTAAACTATACAAGAGAAATCTTGAAAGCTTCGTAAATAAAAAGGGAATGACTGTTAAAACCAAAAATCAGAATTATGGTCTGCGTAACCCTTGTAATGGGGTTTGGATTTTTAATGATGAAAAATGTGCCTGTTGGAAGAATTATACTGGCCATAGTATGGGTTTGCCATATGATTTATTTTATATTTGGAGTAAAGAATTATTCAGAGGAAGAAAAGTCCGAAGAGTTAGAAATTGAAGGGGGAGTAAAAATGATCAAAAAGATTAATAGGACTTCTGCTAGATGCAGGAAAAACATATCATATATCATATTTTATTACAGATTTTAGCCTTGATAGCCCAGATAGTACTTGTATTTACACTTGCAAATGTAATTGGAAGAAGCTGTGGGTGGAGTTCTTGATAGGATGCTATACTTATTGCAATTATTACCTTTGTGGTTGTGTATATAATAAGGGTCATCTGCGAAGAACTTGAAGCAAAGGAACTCTATCTTGCAAGCGTGGATGTAAAAAGAGTAATAAGAGAGAAGATTTATGATAAACTTCTTAGGCTTGGAGCAGGATATAGAGAAGGTATCCACATCTCAGGTGGTTCAGCTAAGTTCAGAGGGGTGGAACAGCTTGAAACTTACTTTGGAAGATATCTCCCACAGTTTGCCTCACAGTATGTCAGCGCCGCTAATACTCTTTGTAGTGCTTGCTATAAGGGTAAACTTTGCAGTCAGCCTTGTGCTTCTTCTTTTAGTACCGCTTATTCCTGTTTCCATAGTGGCAGTTATGAAGATAGCAGGGAAAGCTGTTTAGGAAATACTGGGGAGTATATCAGAACTCGGCGACACATTTTTTTGGAGAATCTGCAGGGCTTACTACAATAAAAATATATAGGGGCGGACGAGAGAAAGGCTGCAGAAATGGATGTAGAGGCATCTCATTTTAGGAAAAAATTACCGATGAGGGTACTTACAATGCAGCTGATTTCAACCACAGTTATGGATGTGATGGCCTATGGTGGGGCAGCAGTGGGTATGTTAGTTGGAATTGGTTATTATATGAAGGGAAATCAGCCTTTCAGGAATGCTTGTGGTAATCCTGCTTGCATCTGAATTCTTCCTTCCTCTTAGAATGCTGGGTTCATATTTTCATATAGCGATGAATGGAATGTCTGCCTCAGACAAGATATTTGAACTCCTTGATACTGAAGAGGGAACAGAGGGACAGAGAAACTTGAAGAAGGCACTCCTGTAATAAGCTTATACGATGTGGACTTTGCCTATGATGAAGACAGAGAGATATTAAAAATATAAATATGCTCTTTCCTAAGGGAAGTTTTTACTTCTATTATAGGAGAATCAGGATGTGGGAAAAGCACGGTTGTAGGCATAATTTCAGGCAGAAATAAAGGATATTCCGGAAGCATAAAAATTGGAACTAAAGAGCTGAGGGATGTAGATGAGGCCTCACTGCTTAAAAAGTAACCTTGGTTAAGTCAGAGTGGTTATATTTTTAAGGGAAGTGTTGCCGAAAAATCTTAGGATGGCGGATAAGGATGCGGCTCCTGAAAGGCTTTGGGAGGTGCTTTAGACAGGTAAGGCTTGATGAACTCTTCAAGGAAAGAGACGGACTGGATACTCTGATTTCTGAAAAAGGCAGGCAATCTCTGGGTGGCCAGGCTCAAAGGCTTGCTCTTGCAAGAGCCCCTGCTTTCTAAGTCTGAAGTAATGATATTTGATGAGGTTACATCAAATATTGATGCTGAAAGTGAAGAAATGATAATGGAGGTTATAAAAGGCCTTGCAGGTAAGAGAACTGTCATCATGATATCGCACAGGCTCTACAATGTGATTGAATCAGATAATATTTACCTGATGGATAGAGGTAAAATAGCTGAGAGCGGTACGTATGAAGAACTTATAGCAAGGAATGGAAAGTATGCAAAGCTGTTTAATTCACAGACTGCTCTTGAAGCCTACGCAAAGAAAAAGGAACTTAGGCCTAATATAAGGAAATCTGCAGCAACAGACATATTAGAAGAGGATGAAGAAGAAGCAGGGTATAAGGAGGTAAAAGAAGGAAGAAGAAGTGGAATTGCCATTATGGGCAAGCTTATAGTACTTATTAAACCTCTTTTACATATAATGGCTCTTGCAATATTGCTTGGAGCAGCAGGCTACCTCTGTGCTATCTCACTTACCATACTTGGAGCAAAGGCTATTGGACTTGCATCAGGTGGATTCTTATCGGGGTCATCAGAGTATCTTTCTAAAAATGCAGGAGTTTCTTCAACGATAGGTAAGATAATGGCTGCTATGATATGCGTAGCTGTATTTAGAGGAGTGTTCCACTATATTGAGCAGTATTGCAATCATTTCATAGCGTTTAAACTGCTTGCGGCTATAAGGCATAAGGTATTTGCGGCTCTTAGAAAACTATGTCCTGCTAAGCTTGAGGGCAGGGACAAGGGTAACCTGATTTCAATAATTACAACAGATATCGAACTTTTGGAAGTTTTTACGCACATACAATTTCACCTATAGTGATTGCAGCCGTTGTATCCCTGATAATGACTATATTTATAGGGAGCTATTCAGTGGCTGCAGGGAATATTGGCACTGACTGCCTACATTGTAATAGGAGTTGTAATACCTGTTATCAATGGCAGGAGGGGTGGAACTCTTGGAATGAAGTTTAGAAACTCTGTGGGTGAACTTTCAAGCTTTGTGCTTGGAGAACTCCGAGGTATAGACGAGTCTATACAGTATGGGGCGGGAGAGAAGAAGAAAAAGCAATTTATGACAAATCTGTAAAACTTGCAAAGATTCAGGAGGAACTTGCAGAAGCAGAGGGAAGACAGCGTAGTTTTACAAACGGAGCGATACAGCTATTCTCCTATGGAATGTTATTTCTGACACTTATTCTTTATAGTAATGGAATAATAGAATTTGAGGCTGTAGTAATCTCAACAGTTGCGATGATGAGTTCTTTTGGACCGGTAGTTGCACTTTTCAGCACTTTCAAACAACCTGAATCAGACCCTGGCAAGTGGAGAGCGTGTGCTTGCCTTTACTTGAGGAGGAGCCTGAAGCAGCAGAGGTTGAAAAAGGGTAAGGACAGTATTTCTCAAAGAATTTACGGGTGTTAAGGCGAAAGAGGTAAATTTCTCTTATGGAGACAGGAAAATTCTTGAAGATTTCACCTTGGATATAAGGAAGGGAAAAGATTTTAGGAATACGATGGAGCAAGTGGATCGGGTAAGTCAACCTTCCTAAAGCTTCTTATGAGATTTTTGGGAGACGGATAGCGGCGAAATACTTATTTCCGATAAAAATATAAAGAAAATAGTCACGGAGGATTTGAGAAAGGCTGGAGGGTTATGTGACTCAGGAAACACATCTGTTCACAGGAACGATAGCTGAAAACATAGCATTTGGTAAGCCTGAAGCAAAATTTAGTGAGATAAGGAGGCTGCAAAGGCTGCTTCAATTGATGAGTTTATTTTGAGCCTCCAAAGGGCTATGATACCAAGGTCGGAGAACTTGGAGATACTCTTTCAAGTGGAGAAAAGCAGAGGCTTAGCCTTGCAAGGGCATTTTTATACAATCCACCTTTTTATCTTACTTGATGAGCCAACCAGTAATCTGACCTCTCAATGAGGCTATGATATTAAAGGCCATTAAAGAAAAGAGTAAGGGCAAGACGATACTTCTCGTTTCACATAGGATTCTACTATGAACATTGTAGATGAGATGGTGGAAATGAGGGTATAAATACCTATGAAGCAAAGAGATATAGGAAGACTTTAGTGTTTTTCCAGGATAGAAACGGGCTGCCGCAACAAGATAAATAGTACAGATATAGATGTTTTTCATCCAAGAATCATCTGTAATACATATTTTTATCTTAAGCGCGGCAGCCCATTGTTTCTAAAGAGCAATATAAACATCTTTTAGGGATGAGCTTTCCTGTCCGGCAAAGCCATAGCCATCATCATTTTCAGGATTTCCCATAACCATGGAGTACAAATCCGGAAGTTTTTCAAATTTAGTTATGGCAGAATCTAAAATTCCAAGTATTTTATCTTTTATCTTTGGGAAGAATTCTGGCTGTACGGACATGAATCCAATCGTGAAAAACTATCCCACTTGATAGGATGATTAGGATTGATATCTAAGAGCTCAACCAGTTTTCTCCTCTTTTAGATTTTCAAGTTCTGTAGCAGGCTTAAAATTACCCTCTTTGATTTCTTTTTATAAGCTTTTTCGGCTGAAAGAAACATGGAGAAGTTTACTATATTTTCAGGTCTGGTTATGGTTAAAATTCTGCCATAGCCTCTGCGGATTCTTTCCATCTGCCTGCCCCGCAAACCCCTGTCATAAAGTGGGCTGCATAGGAAAAACCTGCCTTTGACAAACTCTCAATTTCTCTATAAGCCTCATCCACACCATGATCTTTGTTCATAAACCGAAGTACATCAGGGAGAGCACTTTCAATTCCAATGTAAAGTTTATTGTATCCCAAGGAATTAAGCATTTTTAATTCATCATCACTCTTAGAGTGTATGCTGCTGATAGTTGCGTCAGAGTTGAAGGTATCAGCATTAGGAAAAGTATTTTTGGACAAGATTAATATCTGCAAGTTCATCAGCCTTTAACTGAAAAGCACTTCCGTCTCCCCAGATAAATCATTTTTTTGGATTTCCACCATGTGACCTAACTCTCTTTAATTCTTTTTCTATATCGTCCAAGCTGATTTTACGGTATCTAAGGTCAGTAAATAAAATCACAAAAATTTACATTTGTTGTATGGACAGCCTACGGTTATAGGCAGCATAAAGGCTTTTTCTCTCTGTAGGACCGCGGCATATTCTTCCCTCGTAATCCATAAATACTCCTTTTCTGAGGCCAATGTATACCTTAGTTACAGTATAATAAAAATACAAAATTCTTTCAATGGAAAATTAAGTGGGTCTATGCACGCAATCAATGTCATATATTGACATTGGGTAGTGTCAAATGATTTATGAAAAACAGAGTCAAAGAAAAGGGGCTCTGATGAACCTTGAAAAATTGCAGATATTTATTCCAATAAATCTCGAGGGCTTAGGGTTTTTGCCATAAGAACCTACAAAGGGACCAGTCCCTTGACCCATTATCGGGCTTTTGTCCGAGCCCATCTCGCCGGAAGGCAGGAAAAGGGCGCAGTTGCCCTTTCTGCTGGACAGGATAATCCGAGAACTTTATGTCAATAGACTTTCGCGGCATATCTCGCAGCCGGCAAAAGCCGTCTGTTCCGGTATTCCTCGGTTCTATTGACAACAGTTCCGCTCCGATGCAGCAGTACCGCTTTTCTGCATATTCAGGATAGTTTGTTGTCCAAGAAAGATTAGAAGTTGCCATTTGCCGGGCATATTGTCGGCACCCTGAAAGCATTTCTACTTCATTGAGGACTTTATAGCCCGTCATGCTTTATGTGGACGCAGAAAATTATAGTAAGCGACCCAAAGCGCCAGATCATAGTTGGCACCGTCGATGTTGTCGAACCCATTTGTATGGCGGTAAGAAGCTTTATAAGTACGGTTCAGTCGTTCAATCATTCTGTTTGAATGGACGATGTTCTGTAGAGACAGCGTCGTTGTTGATAAGTCCAATTACCTGAGTGACGGAAAAAGTGAAATTTTTGCCAAATTTCTTTTGCGAATTCCATAGCGGCAAGGGGATAAGCACTGTATCCGTCAGCAATACACTGAAAGCTTTTCCAGAAGCTTTTGAGATTCTGGAAGGCCATACGCATAGCAAGGATGCAGGGTCCGACACCACGGTTATCAGATACCTGATAGCCAAGGATAGAGCGGCAGTGGCATCTCATGATTAGCCAGACATAGGTTTTGATACCACGGATTTTGATGTAGGTTTCATCAGCAGTGAAGACCTCATTCTTTTCGTAGGGGTACTGATCTACGAAAGGCTTGATACAGATGGCGGCAGTCTTACAGTAGTTGGCGATCTGTTGATGGGGAGATGCTGATGTTATGCAGGTCTTTTGAAAGCCTGTGATGTCTTGCGCAGGAAAGTCCCAGATTGATGTAGCAGTGTTAGACATAAGGACATGATAGAGCGTTGTGTCTGCTGAATTTCAGTGAGGAAGCATTTCTAGGCAGGGTATTTAAATCCATGTTGAAAAATCCATTGTGAACTCACGGTAGATGTAATGGAGTTTGTATTTATTCTCTGCCATAGTCTTCTTTCAGATCTGCCTTATCTACTTTTTAGATTGTGCAGATAGTAGAGCACTAGGATCTGCACACATTTATGGACAATGAAATGTTTTCTGTCTTTTTAGGAACCAGAGTGTTGCCGCAGTGGGTACAGCGTAGTTTTTACAGCGGAAAATCTGCTTTCATCAGGTAAGAACCTGGTCATCGCAGATCTTGCATGGAGTTGTCCTTTGGAACCGTTGTTCTTGTAGAGGAACGGTCGTGCATCACAACGCGGGCAGGTGCAGGAATCAGGGATGTCACATTCTGAGCGTCGGCTGATTGGGCGGATCTTCTTTCCATAATGTTTTTCGTAGTAAGGGATGAGTTCTTTGTAAGTCCAGTCCTGACGGAAGTCCGTGATCAGAGGGAGTTCATCAATTTTGAACTTTTTGGTACTTGGGAGAGTGGGAATCATCGAAAGCCCACTGCTTGAGGGGAATATATCTGCAGATAAAATTTAAAAGCCAGCAGATTTGTTTATGTTGGTATTGAATTAACTGAAGTAAATAAAAGTATAATGTCCATGAGCATTGCCTCCTTTGTATTTTGGATGTTTGGTCACTGACATTATACAGATGAAAAAGGGAGGTCAATGCTCTTTTTATTTGTAAACCTCTAATAAATCAAGGTTTTAAAGGATTTAGAATAATAAAAACAGGTAGTATTTGACACTACCATAATACCACAGGAGGTATCCAATATGGACAAGAATAGTTTAGCTACATACTAGATGGGAATGTAAGTATCATATTGTATTTGCACCAAAATATAGGAGGAAAAATTATATATAATAAGCTGAGGGCGGATATAGGAAGAATTCTCAGCGAGTTGTGTAAGAGAAAAAGGAGTTGAGATAATAGAAGCAGAAGCTTGCCCAGATCATATACTACATGTTTGTAAGAATACCACCCAAGTATGGTGTTTCAGAGGTAATGGGATATTTGAAAAGGAAAAAGTTCGTTGATGATATTTGAAAGACATAAGTATTTAAAATACAAGTATGGCAACAGGCATTTTTGTTGCAGGGGCTACTATGTAGATACAGTAGGGAAAAATGCAAAAAGATAGAAGAATATATCCGAAACCAATTAACAGAGGATTTGGAATATGATCAAATGTCGTTAAGTGAATACATTGACCTGTTTACGGGTGAGCCGGTAATAAAAGGCAAATAAAACAGGCTCTTTAGAGCCAGCCAGAAAATGAAATAGTGGAAGTCAAACTTTTCAGTGCCCCTTTAGGGGCAGGAGAAACAGCGGCTTATAGTGCAGAGCAAACCACCAGCTAAGCTGGTGGTCATGATTGTGCATAAAATATAGCTTAGATACATTGCGCCTTCTAATTTATTGTGCTAAAATATACAATAGTGGGTAGTCTCAACTAACTCTATATAAATTTGAGTTACTCTGAGAATTTTACCGAAATTATAAGGCAAAGGAGTGAGTTGGAAGAGAAAGAGAAAAATAAGAAAAAGACTCAGTATATAAGAGACTGATGCCTTATGCGGGAAACAAAGGAGGTCTGCTTTACCTTGCGATGTTTATGTCGGCTGCTTCCGGAGTAATGATGCTGATGCTTATGGTTTATATTCATAAGATAGTAAGCCATATTATCTTAAAAGGGCAGATAGAGGCAGGCCAGGTAAGAGGAAATGCAGGGTTGGCTGTGGCATTTGCAGTGGGAGGACTGCTTGCCTCATCTGCTTGCCATCATAGTGTCACATATCTTTGCATTTGAAGTTGAAGATAACATTATAAAGGTAAGTATGAAAAAGACTGATGGGAAAGCCCCTCGGCTTCTTTGCAAACAGGGAAAGCGGCAAACTCAGAAATGTAATTATAAGCGGTGCAGGGAGAAACACATTCCTTCCTTGCACACCAGCTTCCTGATGTAGCCTATGACCATGATATCTCCGTTGGTACTTTTAATATTTTTCTTCATATTTGACTGGAGACTGGGTCTTGCAAGTCTTCTTCCTATGGTAGTGGGGCTGGTACTTATGTCAACCATGATGACAAAAGAGGCACAGAAGGCAAAGGATGAATATTATAAAAGCTTAGCCAATATGTCGGCGGGAGACAGTAGAGATGTGAGAGGAATACCTGTGGTTAAGACCTTTGCACAGAGCGTAGAGAGTTTTTGACAGGCTGTATTCTCTGATTATAAAAATGAAGGAAATAGTAATTAAGATGACTTTGGGCTATAGGACTAAAATGTCTATATTTGAGGCTATAGCTACTTCTACTGCCTTCTTTCTTGTGCCGGTAGGCATCCTTCTTATAAATAATGGAGGAGATATAAGAGAGGTACTCGGCAATTCAGTAATCTATCTTCTTATCGGTCCTGCATTCGGTACTTATATATTCAGGTCGGCAGCCCTGGGGACAGTATAAATATTTTGCAGAAACCGCACTTGACAGAATAGACAATATACTTGACTATAAGGATATTACCTATGGACAGGATGAAAATGAAAGCGGAGAACTTGAATTTAAGAATGTGTCTTTTTCTTATGACAAAGAAAAAGGTACTTGATAACATTTCGTTTAAGGTAAACAAGGGCGAAACCGTTGCTCTGGTAGGCTCTTCAGGGTGGCGGGAAGACAACCATAGCAAGGCTTGCAGCAAGGTTTTACGATGCAGATGAGGGAGAAATCCTTGTAGGCGGTATCAATATAAGAGATTATGATAAGAAATCCCTGATGAAGAAAAATAGCCTTTGTATTTTCAGAGCTCAAAGCTATTTAAAATGAGCCTGAGGGAAAAACTCTCTACTCGGTAAAGAAAAATGCGACTGAGGATGAGATAGAGGCTGCACTTATAAACTCCGGTTCTAAGGAAATTGTGGACAATCTTAGAAAGGATTGATATGGTATACGGAACAAAGGGAACTTATTTCTCAGGTGGAGAATCTCAGAGATTTGCCATAGCAAGGGCATTTTAAAGGATGCAAAGCTTATTATTCTGGATGAGGCTACAGCCTTTTGCAGACCCTGAAAATGAGCATATAATTCAGGAACTTTAAAAAGCTTTCAAAAAGATAAGACAACACTTATGATAGCACACAGGCTTTCTACAGTTGTAGATGCAGATAAGATTTTTGGGTTATTGAAGACGGAAAAATAAAAGAATCAGGTAAACATACTGAACTTTTAGATAAAAATGGTCTGTATAAGAAGCTGTGGGAGGAATATCAGAGGTCAGTGAACTGGAAGTTAGGAGGAAAAATGAATAAGTTTTTTTATGGACAGGTATGCTATGTCAGAACTTGGCGCAAATAACCTTAAAAAGCAATATTTTCACGTACAATACTTAACCTCGTAAAGATGTTTCCTCCTATAATCGCTTTTTATGTTTTTATTTCAGTATTTAAGCAGCATAGAAGGAATTAAAGCTGATTATGAACTTAGCTTTGTAAATTATATAGTTGTTATCCTGGTTATGGGACTAATTATATTTTTGTGGCAGGCTGGGATTATACAAGACTTTTATACCAATGTATACAGTGAAAGTGCGAATTCAAGAATAGACATAGCCAACAGGCTTAAGAAGCTACCACTTTTCTTACTTTGGAAAAGAGAGATTTATCAGATTTGGCTGAAACCATGATGAATGATATTACTCTTTATGAAGAGATATTTTCGATGCGGTTCCACAATTATATGCAACCATAATTTCCACAACAATAATATCTGTTATGATTCTTAGCTATAATTTTAAGCTTGGACTTGCTACACTTTTGGGTAATACCTGTATCTATTCTGCTATTTTTCCTCTCAAAGAAGAAAAATAAAAACAGGAGATGAATGGGTTAAGACTAACAGGGCTGTGTATGATGATTTTCAGGAAAAAGTTGACCGAATTCAGGAGATAAAGGCATATAATTTAGAAGAAAAAAATCTCTTGAAGAATTTGATGAGAAGCTGGCTATCAATAAGAAGAATAAAAATCAAACTTGAATTTTTAGGCGGAGTTTCACTTGCTGCCTCAAACATTTTATTGAAATTAGGAATCGTAACTGTGGCAGTAGTTGAGCAAATATGCTTATTTCGGGTGAAATAAATATTCTTGTTTATATTGCATTTTCTTATACTGACTACGAGTATATATCTGCCTATTGAAGGAATACTTACTTTTATGGCTATGATAAATACTCTTGACAGCGTGGTAGGCAGGATTAAAGAGATAAAGACAATGCCTGTGCAGGAAGGCAAGACTGAGATGAATATCAAGAGCTTTGATGTGGAGTTTAGGAATGTGCATTTTGGTTATGATGATTATTCTGTAATAAACGGAGTAAGTTTTACTGCTAAACAGGGTGAAACTACAGCTCTCATAGGACCTTCAGGCAGTGGAAAGACTACACTTACAAAGCTTGCGGCAAGATTCTGGGATATAAAATAGCGGGCAGATATTGCTTGGTGGTGAGGATATAAGTAAGGTGGATCCTGAAACTCTGCTTAAATTTCTCCATTGTTTTTCAGGATGTTACACTTTTAATGCAAGTATAAAGGACAACATAAGAGTAGGTAAGAAGAATGCGACAGATGAAGAAATCCTAAGAGCTGCCAAGGTTGCAAGATGTGATGAATTTATCAAACGTATGCCTGAGGGAATAGACACTGTAATCGGTGAAAATGGAGAAAGACTTTCGGGCGGTGAACGCCAGAGGCTTTCAATTGCAAGAGCCATACTTAAGGATGCGCCTGTTATACTTCTAGATGAAGCTACAGCTTCTCTTGATGTGGAGAATGAAAGTTTGATTCAGGAGGCTCTGTCGGAGCTTATAAAGCAAAAAGACGGTTATCATCATTGCCCATAGAATGAGAACTATAAGAAGTGTGGATAAGATAGTGCTTCTTAATGAAGGTAAGGTTGAAGCGGTAGGAAATGATAAGGAGCTGTATGAGAAGAGTGAGATGTATAGAAATATGGTAGATAAGGCTATGGCATAATCAGGTTAAAAATCGGCATTTTAGAAAAAGCAGTTGATATTCTGGGCGGGAAAACACACTATAATAAGAATGGAATTAAGGATATTAGTGCCATAAATTATTTCTTACAATAATAAAAAGGAGCTGCTCGTAAATTCTCGGTGCGACAGCTCCTTTATAGATACTCCTAATAAGTAGTCTCCCCTTTATCAAAACAGGAGTTATAACCTTATGTACAGGTTCGTTGGAGATAACAGGTTTTCTTTTTGCGTTCATTCATCTGCTCTACAAGTATTTCCATGGCGGTTTCGGCAATCTTATCTATCTGCTGTCCTACGGTGCTGGTTGGGATTACAGCTTCGTAGGAAATAGGAGAGTTATCAAAGCCTATAATGCGGTAATCATCAGGAAGAGAGTCATGAGAACGAATCAAGGAATTTCACATATTTGCATAGGTATCATTAGCGATGAATAAGACTTGGCGTATTTTCCCAGTGTGGTCTACTCTTTGGAAGAAACAGAAACAATCAATGAACACATCAGCGATTTAAATGATTATGTATCTGAAACTGCAGCCAACTGGATTATAAAAAGGCGGCGTAGATGAAGAGTGGGATAAGTATGTTGCCCAGCTTGAAGCTATGGGAGTAAAAAGACGTAGTTGGAAAGTATGGCAGAGCGCATATGACAGATATGCAAAAGAAGTAGGAAGTAGTAGTGAAAGGCGGTATTGAGGGTCAGTGAAATGCTTGATAAAGCCAGAAAAATATGAAAAAGAGGAATGTATTAAAATACCAAAAAGAAAAACAGACCGGTATATCATTTTTCTGCTCCTGTGGGTTGGCTCAATGATCCGAATGGTTTCTCTGAGTATAAGGAGAACATCATCTGTTTTTCAATATTATCCTTATGCGACTGAATGGGACTCTATGCACTGGGGACACACAAAGAGCAAAGATTTTTATAAAGTGGGAATATCTTCCGGCAGCTTTTAGCTCCTGACTGTAATTACGATAACTTTGGAGTATTTTCAGGAAGTGCAATCGAAGCAGGAGAAGAGCAGGTGCTTGTGTATACCGGTGTGGAGGTAAAAGCGCAGAAAAATGGTAAAAAGTGTATCCGCCAAACCCAGTGTATTGCAATAGGGGATGGAACAGACTATAAAAAGTATGAAAATAATCCTGTTATAACTGCTGATATGCTGCCTGAAGGAAGCAGTCTGGAGGACTTCTAGAGATCCGAAAATCTGGAAAGAAGATGGCAGATATTATATGGTTTCGAAGCAGAAATGCTGACGAAAGCGGACAAATTGCATTGTTTTTCTAGCTGAAAATAGATGACTGGAAATTCGAAAAAGATATTAGACCGGGTGAGAATAAAGTAGGTAAAATGTGGGAATGCCCTGATTTCTTTGATTTGGGGAGACAAACAGGTGCTTATAGTTTCACCTCAGGAAATGGAGATAGAGGGCTTAGAGATACATGGGGTAATAATACCTTGTTTTTAATAGGGAACTATGAAAATGAATTTACCAGAGAAAAGATTCAGAGTGCAGACTACGGACTGGATTTTTATGCGCCTCAGACTATGCTTACGGAGGATGGCAGAAGGGGTTATGATAGGGCTGATGCAATCCTGGGACAATCCGATTTATCCGGCAACCCACAAGTGGTCAGAGATGATGACTGTTCCAAGGAGCTTTCTTTAGAAACGGAAGAAGATGTCAAAAAGCCTGTAAGGGAGCTTGAGGCTTATCGGAAGAATGAAGTTATTTACAAAGATATCTGTATAGAGAAAGAAACCGGGCTAAATGGTGGAGTGGAAGGAGTGCAGATATAGAGCTTAGTCTTAAAGGTCAAGGGTATGAAAAGTTTAGAATAAGGCTGGCAGCAGATGAGAAGCATTATTCGGAGATTATTTATGACAGAAAAGAAGGATTTTAACCTTTGACCGTACTTATTCAGGACTTACAAGTGATGAGCTGTAACTGCCAGAAGTATGAAGGTGGATAATAAAAATGATGAATTAAACCTAGAGTTTTGGTTGATAAATACTCGGTGGAAATTTTTGTAAATGACGAACAGGCTATGACATCCTTGGTTTATACACCTGTAAATGCAACCAGGATAACATTTGCAAGTGATGGCAAGGCTTATATGGATGTGAAAAAATATGAGATTGAAGTGGAATAATCTTATGAAACAACATCATAATATACTTCGATTTTTGGTTATAGTTAAAAAGCAAGCTATACCAATATAACTGCTATAGTAGTGTTGGTATAGCTTTTTGTTATGAGTATCTTTCTAAATCAAAGTTTAATTAAGACTTTATGCATTTATTTCGATGCTATATAAACATCCTTCAAAGACAGGCTTTCCTGCCCAACAAAGCCATAGCCCTCATCATTTTCAGGGTTTCCTCAACCATAGAATATAAATCAGGAAGTTTGTCAAATTTGGCTATGGCAGTATCCAATATCTTAAGAATTTTTAGCTTTATCTTTTGAAGTGTCCCGCTGGTACGGATGATGAAGCCAATCATGGAAGCTGTCCCATTTAATAGGATGTTCAGGATTTATCTCTAAAAAGTTCAACCAGTTTTCTCTTCTCTCAGATTCTCAAGTTCAGTTGCAGGCTTAAAATTTCGGCTTCCATCTCTAGTTTATCAGCAGAAAGAAACATAGAGAAGTTGACTATATTTTTCGAGGTTTTGTTGTAGTCAGAAACTTAGCCATAGCTTTGGCAGATTCTTCCCATCTTCCTGCCCCTGCCACCCCTGTCATAAAGTGTGCAGCGTAGACAAAAGCCTGCCTGAGTCAGCCTTTCTATCTCCCTATAAGCTTTCCAGCCACGCTATGGTCTTTGTCCATAAATTCAAGCACATCAGGAAGGGCATTTTCAATTCCTATATAGAGCTTGTTGTAGCCTAAAGAATGTAACATAGCCAGCTCTTCATCAGTTTTTGCCGAATGCTGGTTATTGTGGCATCAGAGTTGAAAGCAGATACTTAGGGAAATATTCTTTTACAAGCTTTAATAATATCTGCAAGTTCCGAGGCTTTTTAACTGAAATGCACTCCCATCACTCAAGGTATACAAGCTTTAGGACTGCCTCCATGTGACTTTTACCCTCTTAAGCTCATTTTCTATATCTTCCATACTGATTTTTCTATATTTAAGGTCGGTAAATAAATCACAGAATTTGCACCTATTAGTACGGACAGCCTACAGTTACAGGCAGCATAAAGGCTTTTCTTTCCGTAGGTCCACGACATATTCTTCCTTCATAATCCATAGTACTGTCTTCCTTTCTGCGCTTATACTAAGTTAAAAATATAAAAATAAAAACTTATAGATATTTGATTAATCATAAGATAAAACCTGTTATTATTCAAGCATAAAAATAGCAGGAGAACCAAGGAACTCCTGCTAAATAATGAAACTATTTAAAAGCTTAACCAATTTTTCTTAATTACATAAATAATAGCCGCAAAATCACCGCCTATAGCATTTTAAATCTTCTCTGTCTACAGGAATTCCTAAGTACATAAGTTCATCACCGTAGGCCTTAAATGACTTAGGCTACCCGCTATTTCATAAGTTATTTCATAATGAGTATCAGGGCAGAGACCAAGCAGCTTAAATCTAAGGAAGGATGCATTTATCTTATTAAGTCTCTGATAGTACATTGCAACAGCTTCACTCTTATCTTTTAGCTACTACAGCCCAGGCTGTGTCATTATGTTCAAAACGGACTGAGTATTCTGTAGAAGTCGCCCTTCATCTGAATAAGTTCCCTGTGTTCTTTCATAAACTTAACCTGAGATTTACAGCCTCAATTTCTTCATCACTTAAGAGGTTGAGGTCTAGTTCATAGCCAAAGGTACCAAAGTAAGCAACAGCTGCCCTGGTAGAAATTGGTGTATTTCTATGCATTTGGTGGTTAGGCACAGCAGATAGATGGGGCCCATTGATACAACAGGGTACATATAGGAAGTGCCATACTGTATCTTGGTTCTCTCTGTTTGCATCTGATCATCACTAGTCCAGGTCTGAGGGGCATAGTGGAGTATGCCGCCATCAAATCTTGCACCTCCGCTTGCACAGGACTCAAAAGAGCACATATGAGGGAATTTCTTTGTCAGCTTATCATAAAAGCTTATACACGCCGAGAATGTAACGTGCATAAATTCACCCCTGCCTGTCTGCTGGAAGCTCTCTGCCAAAAGGTTCTGTCATATAACGGTTCATATCCCATTTAATATAAGATATCTTGGCACCTGATAAAAAGCTTATCCATACAATCATAGAGATAGTCAACGACATCATCTCGTGTCATGTCTAAGACATAAGTTGGTGTCTTGAATGGCATTCAAATCTTTCAGGCGTACCTATTAGCCAGTCAGGGTGATTCCTATAGAGATTACTGTCCTTATTTACCATTTCAAGTTCTACCCAAATACCGAACTTAAGCCCCATAGCCTCCACCTTATCAGCAAGTCCGGTCACGCCGCTAGGGGAGTTTTTGGTATTTACAAACCAATCTCCAAGTCCTCTGTAATCATCATTTCTTGCACCAAACCAGCCGTCATCAAGGACGAAAAGTTCTACACCAACTTCCTTAGCTTTGGAAGCTATTTTTAAGAGCTTTTCCTCGTTAAAATCAAAATAAGTAGCCTCCCAATTATTAAGCAGGATCGGACGAGGCTTACTCTTCCACTCTCCTGCATAAGATGATTCCTATAAAGGTCATGGAGGGCTTGGCTCATAGCATTATAGCCGTTATTGCTATATACGAGTACGGCTTCAGGAGTCACAAAGCTCTTCCATTCTCAAGTTTCCAAGAAAAAACTCTCGGGATGGATACCGAGCATTACCCTAGTCATATCATGGGTAGAAACCTCAACCTGAGCTAAGAAGTTGCCACTGTAGACAAGACTAAATCCATAGACTTCACCTGAGCTCTCGGTAGTTTCGGGACGGCTGAGCGCAATGAAAGGGGTATGGTCTGCACCTGAGCCGGTACCTGTGGCAGTTCCCACTGATTGTATGCCCATTTCAAGCTTTCTTTTTTTCATATAACGCTCTCTTGCCCAAGCACCTGAGAACTGTATCATCTCATAATTCATATCGAGGGAAGTCCACAGCGAAACTGAGTGCTCTTTGGAGAACTATTGGTTTCTCACCCCTGTGATTAAAGCGTGTATGTCTTGTAATTATCGGATAATCGGCATAAATGGTATAAGAGAGCACCATTTCGGTATTGGTTACGCTATCAACCAAGGTGATTTCAAGGGTTTCTGCATCTGATTCATTTTCTACATAAGTAGAAGGAAGTGGAGCAAGACTTGGTTTACCCTGAATTATAGTATGACTGCTATACTTATACTCACTGACTCTGCTTCCATTTTCCTGAAGTACGGTGTAAGCAGGACTTCTAAAATCTCCTGTACCGTAGCTTGGATATTCATCCCGAACATAATGTCTTGAAAGTATACCGGGTTCTGGTACACAAACAGCCATATGCGAGCGTCCCATCTCTTCATGGTGGTGGGCAAAACTTTCTCTATCCCTAACGGCCTTGCCGTAGTAGAGATTTTCGATTCCTCCATTTGCCAGAACATTGATTATATAACTTACTTCCTGTTGAATAAATGGAAGGTTTTTAGAACTTTCATGAAAAACTATTGACATAAAATCCTCCTTATAGTTTGATAAATAGTACATTATAGAATAAACTATAATTAAAAGCTTGCCGCCGCTTGTTGCAATACCCTGAATAAACTGCTTTTGGAATATTAAAAATATTACTATCATAGGTACACAGGCTATTAAAGATACAGCCATAAGTTCAGGGAACTTAGTTACATACTGGCCTTTGCATCTGAGCGAGGGCAGAAGATAGTACCATTAGATTTTTATCTTTATTTACTATCATAGGCCACATAAGATCCTTTGTAAGCAAAAAGAGCTGTAAATATACCAAGAGCTACCATGTTTGACCTTGCAAGCGGAAGCATTACAAAGAGGAAGGTCTGTCCTATATTACAGCCATCCAGCCTTGCAGCTTCTTCAAGATCCCTTGGTAAACTCATAAATGCCTGCTTTAATAGAAAGGTACCAAAGGCTGTTACAAGTCCCGGAAATACAAGGGCAAACATTGTGTCAAGCATATTTATTTTTAGCTTATCATAAGGTACTGTGGTATTAAGAATATTTGGCTTGGTACCATCATTTGAAAAAGTACCAGAGAAAAAGCAAAAATTTTTACTCTTTAAAAATTCAGTCTTGCAAAAAGCATAGCTGGCAGTGGTTGCCGTTACGACAGCACATAAGACTCTAAAAAAACAATCATAAGCAAAGTATTTTTATATAGCAATATGAAGTTCATATTGTTCATTACTGATTTAAAAAGCATCTGTACGCCATACCTTAGGGAAAAATTACAAAAGGATTTACCTGAGTAGCTTCCAGTAACGGTTTCTAAAGGAGGTAAGTACCATCCATACAAAAAGGTACAAGCGATGGTTATCGAAATTAAGATGAGAAATACTTGTATTATAACTGAGTTTATCCGTTCATTTCTTTCTATACTGCTTTTTATCCATTGTAATCTCCTTTCTAATTATAGAATACCCACTTCTTTTGAGCTTTCATTTGGAATACTGTAATAAGTAAAATAATGACAAGTAACAGTACGACTATAGTAGAGAGCCGTATCCCATATTTTTCTGTGTAAATGAGTATTTATAAAAAGGTATACTAAGGACTGAGTTTTAGGAAGGGCAGGATTAGAATTAGCACCGCCTGCCATAATCATAAAGATTAGGTCAAAAACCTGCATAGCAGCAATAACCCTAGTTACGCAGACAAAGAAGATGGTTGGAGAAAGTAGAGGCAGCGTAACATTGAAGAATGCAGCGATTCCAGTTGCACCATCAAGCGAGGCAGCCTCATAATAGTCCTTTGGTATTTCCTGAAGACCTGCGAGGAAAAGTACCATATTATAGCTAAGTACTGACCATATACCTATGATGGTAATGGAAAAATATGGTGAGGTTTGGATTTGAAACCCAATTAATGTTAGTACCAAGCACATTGTTTATAAGACCAAAATCCGCATTATAAAGCCACCTCCAAACCATTGCAATAGCGGCAGGAGCAGCTACCATTGGTAAGAATATGATTGTACGGTAGATGGAACGGCCTTTCATTTTACGGTTCAATAATACTGCTATAACTAATGAGATAGCTATGGAAAAAGGAACCTCAACAATGCATATTTAAAAGTATTAACTAGTGCCTGCCACACTTCAGTATCACTAAAAACTTTTATATAATTGCTAAGGGCTACAAATTTATTTCCCTTACCAAAGTCGCCTGTTTAAAAAACTTTGGTATATAGTTTTGAAATATAGGTATAATATTCAAAATAACGAGTCCTATAGTTGTAGGCAGGATAAACAGCCACCCCCAAAGAAACTCACTTTTTCTCTGGGAGTAAGCCCTTTTTGCTTTGCTCTCCATGAAAAGTCCTCCTTATATAGGTTGACAGGTATAGTGAAAGCACATATACCTGTCAAAAATTATTTAAAACTCAAAGCTGAAATAGTTATTCTTCAGCAAGGACTTCATTCATCTTGGCTGCCATTTCTTTTGCAGACATCTTCCATCTCTTCTCACTGTTATATACGGCCTGCAGGGGCAGTATTATCAGCATTTTTCCCAAGTGACGGTGTTCTTTGAGAAAGGCCTGATGACCATATCCTGTGTCATGTTTAGATAAGCCTGCAGATTGAATTTAGCTGAACTTACCCAAGCTTCTGAAGTTCCCTTATAAGCCGACATTGTTACTCCAAGCTTAGCCTGCTTTTCCTGTGCTTCTTTAGAACCAAGGTATTCGATTAATTTCCAAGCCTCTTCGGTATGGCTTCCATTGGCAGCAGCAGCCCAGCTAAGGCCATTATAGAGAGAAACTCTCTGCCTGTTGCCTTATTCTTAGGAAGCTCCACTACATCGCAATTGGCTGCAGTATACTCGTTATCTCTAAAAAGCTGCTATCATCCATGAACCCTGTAAAGCTCATCGTAACTTTACCTGATGAGAAGAGAACATCTTCGCCGTTTTTCTGACATAGTTTGGAGGGAAGGCATTGAGCCGTCTTTTGATAGCTCCTTCGAGAAGCTTCATCACGCTTCGATAGTTTTTAGGATCATCCCAGCCGGATTTCTTTTTATCGTCAGGAGATTACATAGCCATTATTATCATAGATCATATTATAGTAACCGGCCTGATTATTATCATTACGGATAACTATGCCGTGTTGGCTGCCATCAGCCTTTGTAAGTTTCTTGGCTGCTTCAAACATATCTTCCCAAGTCCAATCGGCTGTAGGATAGTCCATCTTAGCTTCATCAAACATGTTGTACCAGAGGGCAATGGTGTCTATGTCCTTTGGAACTGCATAATATTTGCTGTCGTATGTGTAAAGGCTCCAGATATCCTCAGGGTAATTCTCAGGATTGATCACATCGCTATTTTTAATTTTATCTGTGAGGTCAAGAAGCATATCGTTAGACATATATCTCTGGCTCTCGTTTGAATGCATCCAGAATACATCAGGTAAAGAACCGCCTTGGGCCCGGCTTCAAGCATGGTCCAGTATTCGGTCCAACCGACTACGGAAAATATTGGTTTTAATTCCGGTTTTAGCTGTGAAATCAGCCATAATCTCTTAAGGCCGGGTTCTTGATTGTTGTCCCAAATAGAGACATTAAGAGTTACATCTGAGCTTGTATTATTTGCAGAACTTTTTGTGCTTGTAGAACCTGTTTGCAGCAGCACTGCCTGATTTCGCAGAGCTTTTTGGTACTTGTAGTACTTCCTGAGCCGCCACAGGCTGTAAGAGAAAAAGGTCATGGCTCCTGCTAAAAGTAGTGATAGAACTTTTTCATTTTCATGTGCTATTTCCTCCTTGAATATTAAACAATAAGTTCATAACATATTATAGTTAAAAATGGTTAAAAACATACAATATAAAAACATATTAATTATCAATTTTTATTAGGCGATTATGTCCATATAGTTCTTTTTAAGACATCAATTGTTATAATAAATCACCTAAAAAATATAAACTTTCGATAAAATACACTTAATTTAGCAAGTAAAATAAAATTTTTATATTTATTGTAGACTATTTTATAAAAAATGATATACAATTAAGATATAATCATGGATTATAGGAGATATATTCTTATAGAAAGAGGGCTTATATATGAAAAATATACAATACAACCCTTGTTTATATAGAAAAGACTTTGAAGGTATCTTATGTTGCACCGCAACAAGAAAGCTAAAGATATAAATGAAGGTAAATGGATAGGTGTAGGGGGTAAGTTCGAATTTGGCGAAAGTCCCGAAGAATGTATGGAGAGAGAGGTATTTGAAGAAACAGGTTTAGTATGCTACAGGCTACTTTTTCACTGTGGCATAGTGACATTCGTGTCGGAAAAATCTTGCAGACCCGGATCAGAATGAGACTGAATATATGCATTTGTTCAAGGTAAACAGCTTTGAAGGTGAGTTAAAATCATGATGAGGTGAACTGGTTTGGGTGAAAGGAAAATTTATTTTCTCTGCACTGGAGGATGAACTTTTTTTCCTTTTAAATCTCGTTCGTGGAGTTGCTGTGTGTGTGGTGTGTGCCTGG
>BNJT01002106.1_pt1 | contig 26055 bp, 30 predicted proteins | sample 8540491 | NCBI WGS metagenome assembly BNJT01 (sample SAMD00202455, study PRJDB9452) | human saliva metagenome | host: Homo sapiens | reverse complement strand
AGAAGAATTAGCAAATCACTTTTTCGATTTGTGGCTACAAATTAACTCCAAAGTGGGAGCAGTTACTGGAACAATACAAGGATATTATCGATCGACATCCAAAGAAGAATCTCTAAGCAAGTGACTTTTTGGTTGACTTTCTCTAAAGTTGTCTTGTCACTAATATTTGAAATCCACTTCCTTTTAGGGTACAATGGTAGAAATGAATTTTTGAAAGGATCAGAATGAAAAAACTAGCAACCCTTCTTTTACTATCCACTGTAGCCCTAGCCGGATGTAGCAGCATCCAACGTAGTCTGCGTGGCGATGACTATGTGGATTCCAGTCTTGCTGCTGAAGAAAGTTCTAAAGCAGCTGCCCAATCTGCCAAAGAGTTAAACGATGCTTTAACAAACGAAAACGCTAATTTCCCACAACTATCTAAAGAAGTTGCTGAAGACGAGGCTGAAGTGATTCTCCACACAAGTCAAGGAGATATCCGTATCAAACTCTTCCCTAAACTCGCTCCTCTAGCGGTTGAAAACTTCCTCACTCATGCCAAAGAAGGCTACTATAACGGCATTACCTTCCACCGTGTTATCGATGGCTTCATGGTTCAAACTGGAGATCCAAAAGGGGACGGTACAGGTGGTCAGTCCATCTGGCATGATAAGGATAAAACTAAAGACAAGGGAACTGGTTTCAAAAACGAGATTACTCCTTATCTCTATAACATCCGTGGTGCTCTTTCTATGGCTAATACTGGTCAACCAAATACCAACGGCAGCCAATTCTTCATCAACCAAAACTCTACAGATACCTCTGCTAAACTCCCTACAAGCAAGTATCCAAAGAAAATCATCGAAGCCTACAAAGAAGGTGGAAATCCTAGTCTAGATGGCAAGCACCCAGTCTTTGGTCAAGTGATTGACGGTATGGATGTTGTAGATAAAATTGCTAAAGCCGAAAAAAAGATGAAAAAAAGACAAGCCAACTACTGCTATCACAATCGACAGCATCGAAGTGGTGAAAGACTACGACTTTAAATCATAAAAACCAAAAAAATACAGTATCCACATTCGGTACTGTATTTCTTTTATATTCATTTTAAGTTAGCTTGTTAAAATCCCAGATTTGGTCCATCCAACCTTCATAAAAGTCTGGTTCGTGGCAGACCATAAGAATAGACCCCTTGTATTCTTTAAGAGCACGTTTAAGTTCATCCTTGGCATCCACATCCAGGTGGTTAGTCGGCTCGTCCAACACTAACACGTTATTTTCACGATTCATCAAGAGACAGAAACGAACCTTGGCTTGTTCCCCACCTGACAAGACCTGAATTTGGCTTTCGATATGCTTGGTTGTCAGACCACAACGGGCAAGGGCTGCACGGACTTCTGCTTGGTTGAGAGCTGGAAAGGCATTCCAAACAGCCTCTAGTGGTGTTTGGCGATTACCACCTTCTACTTCCTGTTCAAAATAACCGAGTTCTAGGTAGTCACCGCGTTCCACTTCCCCAGCGATTGGCGGGATAATTCCCAAAAGACTCTTCAAGAGAGTTGTTTTCCCGATACCATTTGCCCCGATAATGGCAACCTTTTGATTGCGTTCAAAGGTTAGGTTTAAGGGTTTTGTAAGTGGACGGTCATAACCAATTTGCAAATCCTTGGCTTGGAAGATAAAGCGCCCTGGTGTACGAGCTGGTTTAAAATCAAAGGATGGCTTTGGTTTCTCACTTTGCAGTTCGATAATATCCATCTTATCCAATTTCTTCTGGCGGGACATGGCCATGTTTCGTGTTGCAACACGCGCTTTGTTTCGAGCGACAAAATCTTTAAGGTCTGCAATTTCTTTCTGCTGACGTTCGTAGGCCGCCTCTAGCTGAGATTTCTTCATAGCATAGACTTCTTGGAACTGGTAGTAGTCACCAGAATAACGCGTCAGCTGTTGATTTTCCACATGGTAGACGATATTGATAACGTCGTTTAGGAATGGAATATCGTGCGAAATAAGGACAAAGGCATTCTCATAGTTTTGGAGATAGCGCTTGAGCCAATCAATATGCTCAGCATCCAAGTAGTTGGTCGGCTCATCCAAAAGCAAGATATCAGGCTTTTTCAAGGAGGAGTTTAGCCAAAAGCACCTTGGTTCTTTGTCCACCTGACAAAGAGGTTACATCTGTATCCATTCCAAAGTCCATAACACCAAGGGCACGCGCTACTTCGTCAATCTTAGCATCCAAGGTATAGAAATCACGACTCTCCAAACGGTCTTGGAGTTCGCCAACTTCTTCCATGAGAGCATCAACATCCGCTCCGTCTTCAGCCATTTCCATATAAAGGTCATTGATACGGGCTTCTGCTTTAAAAAGCTCATCAAAAGCCGTACGGAGAATATCACGCACCGACTGCCCTTCAGCAAGGACAGAGTGCTGATCCAAGTAACCGGCAGTCACATATTTGGACCACTCAACTTTTCCTTCGTCTGGTAACATTTTACCAGTCACAATGCTCATAAAGGTTGATTTTCCTTCACCATTAGCACCGACAAGACCGATATGTTCTCCCTTGAGGAGACGGAAGGACACATCTTCAAAAATTGCACGGTCACCAAAACCGTGACTCAGATTTTTAACTTCTAAAATACTCATTTTAATTCCTTATCTTGTTTTTATGTAATTGTTTATAGAGGAACCAAGCCAGATAGCCACCCAAGGTATTGGTCCACAAATCATCAATCTCAAAGACGCGATTGAAATCAAAGAAAAAGTCCAAGATCAACTGCGTACACTCGATTCCAAGACTCACTAGAAAACTGAAAAGAAGAACTCTTTTTGTTTTCCTTAAGTTTGGAAAGAGATAAAGGAGTTGGAACATCAGAGGAAAAAGCAAGAAGACATTGAGGATATTTTGTAGAAAAATCCAACATAATTGTCCTATGTCACTCACCTCACCCAGTTTCCAGAGAGAATTGAAAGGAGTCAAAAGAAAAACCAGGCGTCCAAGATGCTGAATACCTGGAGTTTCCACCCCACAGGGAGAATGTTCTTGAGGAGTAAAGCAAAAATAGACAATGCAAATGCTATAGAAAATGACTCCCCAGACCAAAACGATGATTATAAGTCTTCTTCATCATTAAGGATTGACTGCTGCGACTGCTTTCTGGCGGTCACGTTTCATTGTATTAGAACGCAATTGTCCACAAGCTGCATCAATATCAGTACCATGCTCTTGACGAACAACACAGTTGACCCCTTTTTTCTTAAGCGTATCATAGAAGGCCAGGACACGCTCTTTAGGACTACGGCTATATTGGTCATGCTCACTAACTGGGTTATAAGGAATCAAGTTTACATAAGACAATTTCTTGATATTCTTGAGCAATTCAGCCAATTCCAAGGCTTGTTCTACACCATCATTGACTTCATTGAGCATGATATACTCAAAGGTTACACGACGATTGGTTGTTTCGATATAGTACTCAATAGCAGCAAAGAGTTTTTCAATCGGAAAGGCACGGTTAATCTTCATGATGCTTGAGCGCAGTTCATTATTAGGTGCGTGAAGGGAAACGGCAAGATTGACCTGAACTCCCTTCATTAGCAAAAGTCACGAATTTTTATGGGCCAAACCTGAGGTTGAAACCGTGATATGACGAGCACCGATAGCCATTCCCTTATCATCGTTGATGGTACGGACGAAATTCAAGACATTGTTATAGTTATCAAAAGGCTCACCGATTCCCATGACAACGATATGGCTGACGCGTTCATCCTGACCACGCTCATCAAAGTATTTCTGAACTAGCATGATTTGCGCTACGATTTCACCGTTATTGAGGTCACGTTGTTTTTTAATCAAACCAGAAGCACAGAAGGTACAACCGATATTACAGCCGACCTGAGTGGTCACACAGACTGACAAACCATAGTGTTGACGCATAAGTACAGTCTCTATCAACATACCATCAGGCAACTCAAAAAGATATTTAACGGTACCATCAGCAGACTCTTGAACGATACGCTGTTTCAAGGGATTGACCACAAACTGGTCATTAAGCTTAGCAATCAAATCCTTGGAAAGGTTGGTCATCTCTTCAAATGACTGGACACGTTTACGGTAGAGCCATTCCCAGATTTGATCTGCACGGAATTTCTTTTTCTCCCTGCTCCAAAAACCCATTCCTGCATGGTTTGACGTGTTAAACTATAAATTGACGGTTTCATTTCTTCTCCTTATTTTCTACTCACTTCTGACGAATGACAAAATGACGTTGTCTCTTGTCCTCTTTCTGAGAATGCTGGTCTTTCTGACGACGTCTATTTTTCTTATCTGCATTCGGTTTTCGTTTGGTTTGAGCCTGTTTCTTTCCTTTTCTAGAAGGCGTTTCTTCTTCCTTCTTACGCATTTTCTTGTCAAATGATGCTCGCTTAGGGGCTTCATTTTCTAGAACAAAAATAGGCACAACCATAACTACAATACTCTAAAAAGGTAGTCTTGTAAACGACTGATTTTTTTCAAGTTTTTTTCTTCTGTTCGGTCATCCTTGTAAAAAAACCGCGTAGGCGAAGCTGTTCGTTGCTCCAGTCTCCCACGATATAATCAAACTTGGTTAAGACTTCTGAAAAACGCTGATTAAAAGCCGTCACATCAAAGGCATCCTTGATATTTTCCACCAAGGAAAAAGCTATCCCTTCCGTTTCAACCTTGTCCCCGTGTAAATGAAACTCAGGACCAGGAAACTTGTTATAGTTGTATAATTCAGGTGCAATTTCTTTTCGCATAGATATCCTTTTTTTCCACGATTACTTAATACTTTATTCTACCATAATTTCTAGCAGTTAGCACGTTTCTCATAAAAATGAAAAAAGTCTGACGATTTTGTCAGACCAGAATCATATAACCTAAAAAAGAGAAGAACAATTCTTCCCTCCAACTATCATTATTTAGCAGCTGCGTACAATTCATCTACTTTGTTCCAGTTAATCACTGAGAAGAAAGCTTTGATGTAGTCAGGACGCACGTTGCGGTATTTCACGTAGTAAGCATGTTCCCAAACGTCCAAGCCCAAGATTGGTTTTTTACCTTCTGAGATTGGTGTGTCTTGGTTTGCTGTTGAAGTCACTTCAAGTTTACCTTCTTTGTTGACAACCAACCATGCCCATCCTGAACCGAAACGAGTTGTTGCTGCTGCAGTGAAGGCTGCTTGGAATTCTTCAAATGAACCAAATGTTGCATCGATTGCTGCTGCAAGTTCTGCTGATGGAGCAGTTTTTTCAGGAGTCATCAATTCCCAGAAAAGCGCATGGTTCAAGTGTCCACCACCATTGTTAATAAGCGCTTGACGGATATCAGCTGGGATAGATTCTACATCAGCAAGCAAGGCTTCAAGGTCTTCACCGATTTCAGGGTGTTTTTCTCAAGAGCTGCATTGGCATTGTTGACATAAGTTTGATGGTGTTTGTCATGGTGCAAGTGCATTGTTTCCGCATCGATGTATGGTTCCAAAGCGTCGTATGCATATGGAAGATCTGGTAAGATAATAGCCATCTGTAATACCTCTTTTTCTTTCTATATGAAAATGATAACGTAAACATTCACTTTTTTCAAGTTTTTTGCTTATAGATAAGGAAATCACTGAGATACTGTCCAATAAAACAAGCAAATCAGCAAGAAACCCACGACAAGATAATCCTGACGCGGGTTAAAAAATTTTTCAGATAGGATTAATTTACCTGACTAGCAATCTGCAGGAGTGCCTTTTCAAAAAGGAAACCTTTTTCATAAAGACCTGTCTTAATCTGATAGTCTGTCTCAATCAAATAAGAAATAGCTTGCTTCAAAAAGCTCAAGGAAAGTCCTCGCGCATCTCTCAGCGCAAACTTGATTTGATAGGGATTGGGATTGCGTCCGAGAAAACTACCTAGACTACTTGCAATCTGAGATTCTGCTTGCCCAGACTCCGACAAAATTTTCACCTGAGTAAAAGTCCGAAATTGTCCTAGCATGACTGCAATCAACTTGATTTCATCTTCACCTTGCAAGGTCAAATCTCTAACCAAATCACGCGCCTGGTCCATCTTTTTAGTCAGAATAAACTGAGTTAAATCAAAAATATTGTCCTGTAAGGTCTTGGGAATAGCATTGACAATATCCTCTTCCTCGATAACAGAGTCTTCCTTATAGGACTGTAAAAAGAGGAGATTTTTCTGGATTTCGCTAAATTGAAAACCAGACTTTGATGAGAAGATTTTCAAAAGAATGATTGGCAAACTGCAGACCTTGTTTCTGACTCCACTTTTGGAAATACTGGCGCAATTCTTGCTCTTTAGCTTCTACTGCATCAAAAACCTTAGCATCACGCTTAAGTAATTTAACCAACCGTCTTTTGCTATCCAGTTTTCCTTCCGCAAAGATTAACAGCTTGGTTGTTGGTGAAGGATTGTCAAGATATTCTTCAAATGACTTGAGCTCATCATCTGTCAAAAAAAGCGCTTTTTTTAGCAGTCGTGATATCGACAAAATGGTCTAATATCACGATTTTTTCATCGGCAAAGAAAGGAAGGCTGACCAACTCCAGTTCCACATCCTTGTAAACTACTTCTTTCATATCAAAGTAGGCAAAGTTGAGGTCAGCAGAATCATAACCAATCTGTTTCAATACTTGACTCTTCATCACTTCAAACTGACCCTGGTCTGTCCCTGTAAATAGGCTCAGACTAGGTAAATTTGATAAAGTCAACTTCTGGCTTTCTTCAATGGCTAGCATCTTCTCTCCTTTCTTCTGATTTTTTTATGAATTTAATCGATATAGCGCAATTTCCCACGGAAATCTTCTAGGCTTTCGTACCCTTTTTCCGCCATGATTGCTTTCAGTTCATTGGTAATGCGGTCAAAAGCACCAACTCCTTCTTTGTGAAGAGTGGTTCCCACCTGCACCATACTTGCTCCACAGAGGATATGTTCAAAGGCATCACGACCAGTCAAAACGCCACCTGTTCCGATGATTTGGATTTGAGGATTGAGACGTTGGTAGAAGGCATGAACATTGGCTAGAGCAGTCGGTTTGATATACTCCCCACCAATGCCACCGAAACCATTTTTAGGACGGATAACGACAGATTCATCTTCTATATACAGTCCGTTTCCGATAGAGTTGACGCAGTTGACAAACTTGAGCGGATACTTGTTGAAAATAGCTGCCGCTTGGTCAAAGTGAACAATGTCAAAATATGGTGGCAATTTGATTCCAAGAGGTTTGGTAAAGTAGGCAAATACCTCTGCCAAAATTTGGTCAGTTGTCTCAAAATCATAGGCAATCTGAGGTTTACCTGGAACATTTGGACAGGAAAGATTTAGCTCTGTTAGACCACGAAAATCACTCTCTTGGACTTTTTTCAAAATAGTATGAGTTTCCTCTGGAGACATGCCGACCAGAGATAAGAAGAAAGTTCGGCTTGGCTCTTTTTCCTGTAGATCCAAAAGATAGTCCAAATAATAGTCTAAGCCATTATTCGGCAAGCCCATAGAGTTGATAGAACCAAGGGGAACATCTTGATAGCGTGGCTCAGGATTCCCCTGACGAAAGTCCAGGGTTGCTGTCTTCGTAACAAAAGTTCCTGCCGCTGAGTTTTTGACTCCTTCAAGCTCTTCTATCGTCATACAAGCCACACCCGCTGCATTCATCAGCAATTGTCAAACTCAAAACCAGCAATTTGTGTTTTCGTTGATACCATGATTCTAATCCTCCAGATTCCTTTTATTGCTAATATTATACCATATTTTTCACAATTTTCTCTTTGAGAAAGATATTTCAAAGAAAAAAAGGTTCGTATTTTATGAATTAAAGAAAAATTTGAACTGAATTGATAGAATTTTTAGAAAATTTTTGTTTTTCTCTTTACAGTTAAAAAAAATTCTGCTATAATGACACACATAATTAAATTAGAATTTAAGGAGAACGATATGACATCTGCTAAAGAATATATCCAAAGCGTGTTTGAAACTGTAAAAGCTCGTAACGGGCACGAGGCTGAATTCCTCCAAGCTGTTGAAGAATTTTTCAACACTTTAGAACCTGTATTTGAAAAACACCCTGAGTATATCGAAGAAAATATCTTGGCACGTATCACTGAGCCAGAACGCGTGATTTCTTTCCGTGTTCCTTGGGTTGACCGTGACGGAAAAATTCAAGTAAACCGTGGTTACCGTGTTCAATTCAACTCAGCTGTTGGACCATACAAAGGCGGACTTCGTTTCCACCCAACTGTAAACCAAGGGATTTTGAAATTCCTCGGATTTGAACAAATCTTCAAAAACGTCTTGACTGGACTTCCTATCGGTGGAGGTAAAGGTGGATCAGACTTCGATCCTAAAGGTAAAACAGACGCTGAAGTGATGCGCTTCTGTCAAAGCTTCATGACTGAATTGCAAAAACACATCGGACCATCACTGGACGTACCTGCTGGTGATATCGGTGTTGGTGGACGTGAGATTGGTTACCTTTACGGTCAATACAAACGCCTTAACCAATTTGATGCTGGTGTCTTGACTGGTAAACCTCTTGGATTTGGTGGTAGCTTGATTCGTCCAGAAGCAACTGGTTACGGTTTGGTTTACTACACTGAAGAAATGCTAAAAGCTAACGGTAACAGCTTTGCTGGTAAGAAAGTGGTCATTTCAGGTTCTGGTAACGTTGCTCAATACGCTCTTCAAAAAGCAACTGAACTTGGTGCAACTGTTATCTCTGTATCTGACTCAAATGGTTATGTCATCGATGAAAATGGTATCGACTTCGATCTTTTGGTTGATGTTAAAGAAAAACGTCGCGCTCGTTTGACTGAGTATGCAGCTGAGAAAGCAACTGCTACTTATCATGAAGGTTCTGTATGGACTTACGCTGGTAACTACGATATCGCGCTTCCATGTGCTACTCAAAACGAAATCAACGGTGAAGCAGCTAAACGTTTGGTTGCCCAAGGCGTTATCTGCGTCTCTGAAGGTGCCAACATGCCGAGCGACCTTGATGCCATCAAAGTTTACAAAGAAAATGGTATCTTCTACGGACCTGCCAAAGCTGCCAACGCTGGTGGTGTAGCCGTTTCAGCTCTTGAAATGAGCCAAAATAGTCTTCGCCTTTCATGGACTCGTGAAGAAGTTGATGGACGTCTCAAAGACATCATGACAAACATCTTCAACACAGCTAAAAACAACTTCAGAAACATACGGTCTTGATAAAGGACTACCTTGCAGGAGCAAACATTGCTGCCTTTTGAAAATGTAGCAAACGCTATGATTGCACAAGGTATTGTCTAAGAAATATGCTAAAAACCCTCAATCAAAAACGATCGAGGTTTTTGAAGCTTCATCTTCTATCAAAAACTTCTTCTTCCATAGCATTTTTATTTTTTTGCCCAAAGATAATAACGTTTCTACATCAGAGGGTTTGCTTGTCCGAGAGGATTCAAGTAGAAGATGATAAATTTTCATATTCCTTAGACCGAACTCGAAATTTAATATTATCCCCCTTGGTGTCTATGTCTACATTTAAGGCTTTCGCCCCCAGTTTAGGCTCCTTATTTTTTATCCTACAGAAGATAACTTCTCCTGATACAATCTCCTTTCCATTACACCAAATCCTAATATTTCTTCCAGATAATTCTACGACAAAAATTCTTCACTAGACTACCTTGTATTTTTTTAATTAAAAGAAAACTAATACCAAAAACACTAATACTATCGTATAAAGAAAAAAAGAGGTTGTGATTTAAAAATCATTCAGTTTTAAATAGAATACAGCCAACTGTATTCCCAATACAGGAAGCATGAGGAACATGGGAAAAAGGACACCAATTATTATATCTGATTTTGCTGTTGTCGCTGTAAATTCATATCTTTCCATCAATATCACCTTTATAACATTTCCTTTTTATAGAACATTAATCCCATACTAAGACGGATGCATCAGGGAGTTCAATCTCCCTTTCCCTAGCCAAGATAAATTTTGAACTATTCTAAGGATATTGTACCACTATTTCTGCAAAAATAACATGCAAACATAATCTCCTTCCACAGATACATCATCGCTTTATCGAGCGCTGGAGTTTGATTGACATGGTTCTCTAATCAAACTCCAGAACTTTATGATGAAAGTCTTATGGAACAACTGGAGACACTTTATCAATTTTCTCTTTTCAATTATAAAGAAAAACCGCTACTCCTAAGAATAGCGGTTTAATCATGATTTTTAAGCTACTAAAAGATTCAATATACTCTACCTTTTTAAAAATAATATTTTAGTTGTAGTTACTATAAATCGTAACAATAATTTCTATTAGAAAATGAACTTTTTTTAAATAAAATTACACTTCGAGCTCCTTTATGATTTGCTTCTCTTCTTTGGAAAGATTAAACAAATTAAGAACTAATAAATCGATTTTTCTTTAAATAATTCAAAAATTATTATTCTTAGATTTTATATTGTAATTTTAAACTTGTTTTTAATATCACGATTACATTTTTAGATGAAATTATCTCATTATTTAAAAATAATTTTTACTTAAAAGTTAGATTAAATATATTAGTCCCATACAATCTTTCTCAACTCAGAGCGTGAGTTCTCCACGTTGGAATTTTTCCCATGACTCCTCATAATTTATGTTTTTCATAGTTGCTTTTATTTTTGAATTTTTGTTATGTATATAATTTGATACCAGTGATTTATTAATTTTATCAAGTATATATTGAAGCAGTTTTTTTCTGGAATAGTTTTCTCTGAATTTCATTATACAGTATATAACTATCTGATAGGTCATCTAAAGAAAAAGTTAAGACCTAAACCTCTCATTTTTTTCTAAGCAATAATTTAGTGTTTTTTTATCTCTATGAACGCTAAAATTATATGTTGCTACTTTTTATTAATTCTAGTGATTTAGATGTTGTATTATATTTTTCAGCCTGTTTTTGCAAGCTTTGTAAAAATGATTCTTTTTAAAAACCCTATTTCTCTTAAGTTAAAAGTGATTAACGTACCTTCGTTGATATCAAACTCAGAAATTTCATTCCTTCCTATCTTATAAAAAAATTTATTTTTCTTCAATATTCCCTTAACTTCACTAATATATATAGAACTAATGATTTTTAGACGTGTTACCTTGTTTATCGATTTGCTCTTCATATTCTGGCTTAATAAAAATGTATGCCTTTCCGTAAATAGCAATGCTGTACAGAACTCTATCTATATTTTGTCCAAAAATCGTAGGAAAAAAATAATATCTGGAAGCCTTATGGAATAATTTAACAATTTTCAGAGTCGTTTGGTGTAATTTTATAAAAATCTTCTCCATTATGCCTTCCTTCATTTAAAGAAAACTCGTACCCAGAAAAATAATTCTCTACAAATTAGTTGTAAATACAAACCTTCTTCGGGTTGTTTATATAACTTTTCAATTTTTACTTACTTTTATATCCTTAATCATTTAATTCTTTTCTCCCACGAAAAACTAGAATGAAACCTCTTTTCTTCAGGGACTAGAGGATTAATGCAGATAACCCAGAATAATTCTGAAGGATTTGTTCTGAATCCATCATCAAAATACTAGGGCAAAAATACTCTTATTAATTTGCTATCAGTTTTAATTTTCGTTCCAAACATTGTGTTTTCAGTTTCTATGTTAGCAGTATTTATTATTGCTTTTACAACATAGTCATTCCAATTATTTGCTATGAGATCTCTTGAGTTCATAAAGTACCTTAGCTGATTTCTTAAATTCACATATTCCGTATACTGAATTGCAAGCTCTTTTGAATTTTCTTCATTATTATTTTGAAAGAATATTTCGGGAAGTTTCTTTAACAATTTCACTCCATTCTTTATCATTAAAAAAATTCACCCCATATTATACCAAGACCACCAAGCTGAGCCCATTCAACAATCGGACAAGTAATCATATAATAAATATATTCTTTCCTATACAGATTTTTATTTTTATTAAAATATAATCTAATATATTCTTGATATAAAGGCATTATCTGAGTAATAATTTCAAAATTCTTTTTAAATTGTTTTTATCTGAATTTACAATAGCTTCAATAGTATCTCTTGAGATTTGATTAAAGCATTCTCCTAAAAAAAGTCAGAAATTCTCCTTCTCTATCCCAATTTTTTTACAGTAAAAATACTTGAACATTTTCTATACATTTCTGGAATGTCTTGTTTGATTTCTCTAAATTTTTCTTTTAATTCATCCAATCTACTCTCTTCCCATGAATCTTCAGAATCAATATGACAACTAAATAGTTTAATCTCCAATTGTTTTGCAAATTCTAAAAATTGTCAACTCAGATTCGTACTTATAAAATTTAGAGATTAAAATACAAGATTCATAATACATTTTTCTCAAAAATAATATTACTTAAGAAATATATATGTTCAATTCCTTCTTTTACTACATCATATAATAAATTTACATAATCAAATTCTTCCTTAGCTACATATTGCTTGATCAACCAAACAGGAGTAATACGTTGCTTCTCGACATTAATCTCTAACAATATTTTTAAAAATATCTATATCTCTTCTACCTCGAATAGTCTCTATAGAATTAAATGACTTTTCCAGTATCAATTCCATCTATAACAGCTTTACTTATTTTTATCAATGTCTAGTGTCTTAAAAATAATCTCTTGATTCTAAAAATGATATTTAAATATAGAACAGAAATATATTCAATAACTGCAATAAAGGAAATATTTTTCTTCCTTATTTTGAACTTCAATAGAATTTTTGAATAATGTTATTTATCCAGTCTATATGTTCTAGGTAATAGCTCGCTTCTTTTGTATTTAATTGCAGATTGACAAATTTTTATCTAATACAACTAAATAACTGTATACAGTTTCAAAATCTTTTTCTTTTTATCAAGTAGTTTACACATGTCTTGTTTATAGCCATCAATTCATTTTCAAAACCAATAAATATCTGCTTCTTCTTTTGTACTTAACGGCGTTCCCGTATCTAATGCTACTAATACCTCTATATTATCTGCTAAATGCCATTGTTGATATTTAGATTTTTCTAAACCAGAGTGAATCCTTTGGTAAACCCTGTTTAATTGACCAATATTTATTTATTAGTCCTAAATTTTTATACATAAAATTAAATACAGAAGAATTATCGGCTATGTCTGGATTGCAAACCATATTTTTGAATTATTTTTTTAGTAACTCAATTCTATTTGAAGTAACTTTTTCTAAAAATAAGCCTGATAGCTATTATCACTAACGTATATTTTTATGTTTAAGATTGAAATCACTCTTTTCTAAATATAAATGTGCATCATCTGATAATCTAAAAACATCAGATAACTGATAAATTCTATTCCCTGTAATTCCAAAGTATATAACTACAAGTATAGACCATATTATCAATACTGAAACAGTTGCCCAACTAACTTTTACAATTCAATAATAATTCAACTAGTATAATTGTTCCATAAATAATAAAAACTACTAATTACATCTAAACTCCTAACAGTCAAATGATCATATTGAAAAGCGATTGCAATTTTTCAGGTGCATTAGCATATCTTGTGGAATATACACTTGAAATATTAGAACAATACAAACCTAAAAATCACACCAGCAACACCTAGTTCTCCCAAAATAACATCTCCTAATAGATTACTTTCTATTATCGTTTGTTACACTAAAATTTAGAAGAATTCTATCAACTATCCTAAAAAGCAAAAGCTAAAACAAGTCCTTTTATTGCACCAGAGATAAATCTTGCAAAAAGAATATTTCTAAAAGATTTATACTCTTTGGATAATTGCCATTTTACTATTTATTTTTAAACGTATTTTTTAATATAAAAAAATAAAATTTAATATTTTATTTCTAATACTCCAGTATATTGCTGATTTCATTTCTTTTTACCCGTGTTTTCTAATTAAAAATATATCAGTCTTACAAATAATACTAAAATTTAATAACTAATATATTCATTATATCAAAAATAAAGAAAATCCCACCAAACATTTGTTTGTGAGGATTTAGGTGGAGAATGAAAATCATTTTTCCACCATATTTCGCTATTTGACATTACTCAAAAATCTTGCTAAACTGGGATTTCACAAATGTAATTGCGTACCCTTATTATTTAAGAGTAACTGAAGCTCCAGCTTCTTCCAATTTAGCTTTTGATTTCTTCTGCTTCTGCAGTTGGAACGCCTTCTTTGATGACACCTGGTGCACCATCAACAAGTTCTTTAGCTTCTTTAAGTCCAAGACCAGTGATTTCACGTACAACTTTGATAACGCTGACTTTCTTGTCGCCCGCATCTGTCAATTCAACGTCAAATGAATCTTTAGCGACTTCTTCAGCGCCACTCAGCAGTGAGCTACAGCTACAGGAGCAGCTGCAGTTACACCAAATTCTTCTTCGATAGCTTTTACAAGGTCGTTCAATTCAAGGATTGAAGCTTCTTTAATTTCAGCAATAATGTTTTCAATGTTCAATGCCATTGTTATTTCCTCCAAATAAGTTTTTAATTTTATAATAGTTTTTTTCGTAGCTAGGCTACGCTGCGTAGCTTAAGATTAAGCTGCGTCTTCTTTGTTGTCTGCAACCGCTTTGACTGCAAGAGCAACGTTGCGCACTGGCGCTTGAAGTACAGAAAGGAGCATAGAAAGAAGTCCTTCGCGGTTTGGAAGAGTTGCAAGAGCAACGATTTCTTCTTTAGATGCGACAGCGCCTTCGATTGCACCACCTTTGATTTCAAGTGCTTCAGCGTTTTTAGCAAAAGTCGTTCAAGATTTTCGCTGGTGCGATAACATCTTCGTTAGAAAATGCTACTGCAGATGGTCCAACAAATACTGATGCAAGATCTTCAAGACCAGCTTTTTCAGCTGCACGACGCAAGATTGAGTTTTTAATGACTTTATACTCAACTTCGCTTCCACGAAGCTCACGACGAAGAACTGTATCTTGCTCAACTGTCAAACCACGAGCGTCTACAACGACGATAGATGCAGCAGCTTTCAATTTTTCAGCTACTACGTCAACTAGTTCCGCTTTTTTAGCAATAATTGCTTCACTCATTAGTGTGTTCACCTCCGTAATTATTTTGCTTGGGGAATTTTTCCAAAAGAAAAACGCGCCCAAACCTAGACACGAAAGTACAATACGCTTCTTTTTACATGATACGTTTTGTCCTCGGTAGGATATTTATGAGTCGAGCTCCCCTACTGTCTTAGGCAGTTTTTTCAAACCGTATATAAGTATAGCATAGTCAAAAAAAGAATGCAAGATTTTTGCAAACTTTTTTTAAATTTTTTTAAATCTCTACTGTCAAAACTTTGCCTTGCTTAACCACCTGTTCTCCAGCGATATAAACATCATCGACATCACTGGATTTGACAGCATAAACCAGGTGAGAGAGCATATTTTCCTGAGGTTGGAGATGGATTTTTCCCTTGTGGTTGAATGACCAGAAAATCTGCCTGCTTGCCAACTTCTAGACTTCCTATCTGCTTTTCCATTCCTAGAACCTTAGCACCTTCTATTGTCAGAGCTTTGAGGGCTGTTTCGATAGGAAATTGACTGGCATCTCCACTCTTCATTTTCTGAAGGAGGGCTGCAGTCCGTCCTTCCTCAAACATATCTAGATTGTTATTAGAAGCTACCGAGTCAGTCGCAATTCCGACTGCTACCCCTGCTTTTTGGAGTTGGATAATTGGAGCAATTCCTGAGGCCAGTTTGAGGTTACTAATAGGGATTGTGAGCGATAGCCACTTGAGAGGTTGCCAAACGTTCAATTTCCCGCTCGTTTAATTCGACCCCATGAGCAAAAACAGACGGATGATCTAAGTAACCCAGTTCTTCTAGAAAGGCGAGGGGACGTTTGCCATAGCGTTTCAGGATAATTCCTGACTCTTCCTTGGTCTCCGCTACATGGATATGGATAGGAATGTCCAGCTCTTTTGCCATATCTAAGCTCGCTTGAAGCAAGTCTTTGCTACAGCTGTATGGAGAATGTGGCGCTACCATAACCTTGAAATTTGGATTTTCATATCCTAAGATTTCCTCGATGATAGCTCGTGTTCTGCTTATAGTCTCAGCAGTTGTTTCTGCCTCTGAAGAAAAGAGGGTCGGTGAGAAATAACAACGCATCTTGGAAGCCTTGACTGCCTGATAAATTTGCTCAATATCCACACCATTGGGATTATACATATCGTTGAAGGTTGTTGTCCCTGACTGGAGCATCTCCGTCAAAGCCTCTTTGACCGCCTTGGTAGTCATGTCGGGAGTAAATCCTGCTTCTGCTGGCCAAATATAGTTATTGAGCCATTCATGGAGATTACTATCATCCCGGATCCCTCGCAAGCCTGTCATGGCAGAATGGGTGTGGCAATTGACCAAACCAGGCATGATCCAGGCTCCCTGATAATCTATAATCTGCTCAGCTTGCTCTAAAATTTCTTGCTTCTCTTGACCAACATAGACGATTTGAGATGCTTCAACAGCTAAGAGACCATCCAAATAGACATGGAAATCTTGGTCACAAGTCACGATATTTACATGCTGATAGACTTTCATTGTTTTCTCCTTCTAAGACCTTGATTTTTTCTAGCTATTGTAACAAAAAAGTCACCCGAAGGCAACTTTTTTCGTTCATAAGATTTTAAAATAGAAAGGCTTATTCAGAGCTAAAAAGTCGCAGCTTTTTGCATTTGGTATACTTGCCCTTTCTAGCCATGAGCTCTTGATGATTGCCATGCTCCACAATGTCACCATCTACCAAGACAAGAATCAAATTCGCATCCTGAATGGTTGACAAACGGTGGGCAATGATAAAAGCTTGTACGTCCCTTCATGAGCTTGGCAAAGGCATCCTGTACTAGCACTTCTGTCCGTGTATCAATGGATGATGTCGCCCTCGTCTAAGATAAGAATCTTTGGAATAGCTAGAAAGACTCAGGGCGATGGTCAAGAGCTGAGCCTGACCAACAGAGAGAGATTCTCCTGCATTTTCCAACTTAGTATCATATCCCTGTGGCAACTGTTGGATGAAAAAGTCTGCATTGGCTGCCTTTTGCAGCAGCAATCACCTGCTCCCGACTGGCATCAGGATTTCCAAAAGACAATATTGTCATGAACGGTTCCTTGCTTGAGCCAGGTTTCTTGGAGTACCATGCCAAACTGCTGTCTCAATGACGCTCGGGTATAGTCGTAAATGGAACGACCGTCTAGCAAGATATCTCCCTGAGTTAATAGGATAAAAACGCATGAGTAGATTGATAAGAGTTGACTTACCAGCACCCTGTCGGACCAACGATGGCTACCTTGCTACCAGCTGGGATATCAATGGATAAGTCCTTAATCAAGATCCTTTTCAGGATTGTATCCAAAAGAAACATGCTTTAAAGGAAATAGCGCCCTTGACTTGGTCGCTGGTCAAGACTTCCTTACCTGTTTCAGCCACCTCTGGACTTTCTAAGATAGCATAGACACGCTCTGCGCAAGCGAGAGCACTTTGCAATTCGGCTAGAACTGAAGAAATATCGTTAAAGGGCTTGGTGTACTGCTGAACATAGTTCAAAAAAGTCACTAAACGCCCAATGGTCAAGGTTGAACCCATCATGATACGATAGGCTCCCACTCCAGCAAGAAGGGCATAGATGAGTGCATTAACAAAGCGAGTTGAAGGATTAACCGTTGATGAATAAAAGATGGCTGACTGAGAATAGCCTGCGTAGTTGGCATTCGCCTCGTGCAGTCTTTGGATAAACTCTGTCTGAGCATTGAAGGACTGGATAATAGTCTGCTGGCTAAGCGATTCTTCAATCAACTGAGTCTGAATCCCCCTCGTCTCTGTTTGCTTCTGGAAGAGATGATAAGATCGCTTGGCAATAAAGCGCGAGATCACCATGGACAGTGGTGTCAATAGCAAGACCAAGAGGGTCATGAGGAGGTGAATTTGAAGCATGGCTAGGATACTAACCAAAATCATCAAGACGCCAATGAAAAATTGGTTGAAAATCATGGTCAAACCAGCTGCCAGCTGCTCTATATCTGTGGTCACACGACTGACCATCTCTCCACTGCCCTGCCGATCCACAAAAGCAATCGGTAAACGATGGAGCTTATGGATGATTCGCTCTCGTAAGTCTTTGGTATAAGAGAAGATTAAGCGATTATAGAGAAGGGGATTTGCCCATTGTACCAGTGTATTTCCTATGACCACCAAGATCATCTGAAGGAAAATCTGCCAAAAAACTGGTGATGAACCAGCCACTAGAACTTGGTCAATGACCTGCCCAATCAGAATAGGTAGGTAAATTGATAAGCCAACCTGGGCAATGGTTCCTAGAAAGGCTAGGAAAAGGAGGAAGGGATGGTTTGCTAAATCTTTGGCCAAACGTGAGAGTGTTTGATTTGCAGTTTGTCGTTTCATGCTAGTCCTCCTTTCCATGTTGAGATGCATTGATTTCGCGATAGACTTGGCTAGTTTTCATCAATTCCTCGTGCTTGCCAACAGCTAGGAGCTCACCTTTTTCCAAGAGGAGAATCTGGTCAGCCATCTGAAGTGTCGAAGTCCGTTGAGAAATCAAGATTAAGCTCGTATTTGGCAAATTTTCTCGGATAGCTTTCAAGAGCTTGGACTCGGTAATGGTGTCGAGGGCCGAGGTCGCATCATCTAGGATGAGAAATGGAGCTTGGCGCAAGACTGCTCGAGCGATAGACAGCCTTTGTTTTTGTCCACCTGAGAAATTTCGACCTCCTGCCTCAACTAGGGCATCCAAGAGTCCTTCCTTTTCACTGACAAAATCCTTAGCTTGCGCAATCTCCAAGGCCTGCCAGAGTTCCTGGTCAGATACTTCTTGATTGAAACCTAGAGTCAAGTTGGAACGAATAGTTCCTTTAAAGAGTTCGACCTTTTGGGGCACATAGGCAATCCAAGACCGCCACTGCTCCAAATTACGAGGACTACGCCCATCTCGATAAATGTCAATGCTTCCCTTTATCTACTGGATAGAGTCCAAGTAAGACTTGCACCAAGCTTGATTTACCTGAACCAGTTCCCCGATGATACAAAAAGAATTTGCCCTTGCTTCATATCAAAGGAAATGTTTCTTAGAGAAGGCTGAGCCGCATCAGGATAGGTAAAGGTTAATTCTTTGACTTGCAAAACCCGATCACCGGTAGCTTGTTTTTGTTCTAATTCTGAAAAAATATCTTCTGGAGCTTCAGTAAAAACTTCCTCAATTCGCTTGGCTGAGATATAGGATTGATTAAGAGAATTTATCAGCATGGCGAGCTTAACCAATTCCACCAAGATCTGCAAGAGGTAGTTGATAAGGGCAATAAGAGCACCTTGACTGAGTAAACCTCCTTGAATTGAAATATATCCCTGCCAGATGATGACAAGAAGAGTTCCATTAACAATCAGATAGGTCAGAGGTGTTAACAAACTAGACCAGAAACCCGTCTTTTCTTGCAATCTAGCATAAACTTGGTTAAGAGTTTGAAAAATTTGTAACTCTCGTTTTTCCTGACCAAAAGCACGAATAACTCGCATCCCTTGCAATTGCTGGCGCGTTTCCTGAACCAGCTGATCCGTTTTCTTTCTGAGACTACTGTAGAGAGGATTGACCAGTCGAGAGAGCCCTACAATGACAATCGTCAAAATAACAACCATAACTAAAAACCAGAAAGTCAGCTCAGCTGAGATGCGATAGGCCATAAAAATGGCTCCAAAAACGATAATAGGCGCTCGCAAAAAGAGACGCAGGAATTGATTGATCCCAGTCTGAATCTGGTAAGTGTCTGAAGTCAAGCGAGTCACCAAGCTAGAAGTTGTCAAACGATCTCTGCTGTCCTTGGGTAAGGAAAGAATATGACGATAAAGGTCGTCTGTCAGTTCTTTGGCAAAACCCACCGCTGCCTTTGCTGAGTAAAACTGAGCTACCAAGGCCACTAAAACGCCAATCACTGCAAAGATAAGGAGCAGGCCAATCTGCATCCAGAGGTGTCCTTGATCTCTCTGGGGCAAGGATTGGTCAACAATCCCAGCAATCACCATGGGAACCAAGAGTTCAAAAACAGCTTCTAGCAGCTTGAACAAGGGTGCCAAAATTGATTCTTTGATGTAGGGTTTGAAGTAAGATAGTAAGTGTTTCATAAATCCCTTCTATTCTTATTCTGGAAATGAAGAAAGTGGGAAGTCCCACCCTCAGTTTTATTTGTTTAAGTAAGGTAATAGATAGCCATATCCTGCTTTTTCCATCTCATCCTTGGCCACAAAGCGCAAAGAGGCAGAATTAATACAGTAACGCAGGCCACCTAACTCCTGCGGTCCATCTGTGAAAAACATGACCCAAGTGAGCATTTCCTGACCGAGAACGAACCTCGATTCGCTCCATTCCATGACTCAAGTCCTTGTAATAGTGAATCAACTCCTTGGAAATCGGACGACTAAAACTTGGCCAACCACAACCTGAAGCAAACTTATCCTTTGCGAAAAAGAGTGGTTCACCTGTCGTGATGTCTACATAAATCCCTTCTTCAAAGGTTTGGTCATAGGCATTGGTAAATGGCGCCTCTGTAGCAGCTTCTTGGGTAACACGGTATGACTCTGCTGACAAACTTTCCCTTAACACTTCTTGACTAGGCTTTTCATAGTTTGCCGCATCAATCAATGGCTTCTCCGCATCGGTCACATCGATATGACAGTAACCTGAAGGATTTTTCTTAAGATAGTCTTGGTGGTAATCTTCTGCTAGAATGTAGTGGCGAAGTTTCTCCACTTCCACTGCAATCTTTCGACCCAGCATACGCTCCTGCTCCTGCACCACTGTGTAGATAGCTGGCAAGTCTGCTTCATCTTGGTAATAGATTCCGGTTCGATATTGGCGACCACGGTCATTTCCTTGTTGATTGATTGATAAGGGATCGATGACTCGGAAATAATAAAGCAATATTTCTCTGAGTGACACTGTTTTCTCGTCATAAATCACTTGAACCGTTTCTGCATGGTCTGTTTCCTTGAGCAGCTGATAATTGGTCGTTTCGACTTGCCCATTAGCGTAGCCAACACTGGTTGCTAGCACTCCAGAAATTCGCGAAAAATACTCCTCTAGGCCCCAAAAACAACCACCTGCTAAATAAATTTCTGCCATCTTCGTTTCTCCTTTATCAAGTTTTTAACTAATACTCTTCGAAAAATCAAATTCAAACCACGTCAGCTTACATCTGCAACCTCAAAACAGTATTTTGAGCTAACTTCGTCAGTTTCATCTACAACCTCAAAACCATGTTTTTGAGCAACCTCATGACTAGCTTCCTAGTCTGCTCTTTGATTTTCATTGAGTATAAACTTCTTTTTCAAAAAAAGGACAGGAAGCCCTCTAGTCGAGACTTTCCCCATCCTATCTTCTATTTCTTTACTTTGTTTCGACACGGACACCTTGCGTATCAACTTTCAAATCATGAAGTTTGCCTTTGAAGGGTTGCTTTTGTAATTCTTCCTTAATCGCTGGCATCTTATCATGAGAAGCCAAGACCATAACTGTCGGCCCTGCTCCAGAGAGATAGGTCGCATAGGCACCATTCTCTTTAGCTACTTGCTTAATCGTCGCAAATTCACGGACCAGACTTTGACGATAACGCTCATGGAAGAGGTCCCCCTCGATTGCTTGTCCAGCTGTCACCATATCTCCTGCTAACAAGGCTGCAACGGCCACATTGGCGATAGAACTAGCGACAACAGCTTCCTTGTAGGACAATTTCTTAGGCAAGACACGACGGCTATCTCGAGTGCGTAATTCATAGTTGGGAATATAAGCTAGAAAAATAACACTCTGGGAAGTCAGCCTAATTGCTGAAACGTGACCTTCAACGGAGCTGGCAATAACGAGATTACCGTAAATTGCTGGAGCTACATTGTCAGGATGCCCTTCAATCTTAGTAGCCAGCTGCAATTTGTCGTGGTCAGATAAGTTGAGCTTGCCCAGCTGGTTAGCTAGTTCAATCCCGGCAACAATAACCGAGCTAGAAGAACCCAAACCACGCGCCAAGGGAACATCACTAGTCATTTTCAAACGTCTTGGTTGTATGTCCGGCGCAATTTGCAAAGGCAATCTTGAGTAAAAGGTTGCGCTCATCGTGGGAATCCATTTGCCAATCTGGTGTTCAATCAACCACTCATCTCGTTCTTCACAGACCTCAATTTGAAGATATTTGGTTACAGCTACACCGACCGAGTCAAAACCTGGCCCGATATTGGCACTGGTTGCAGGTACAATAATCTTCATCCTATTCTCCTAACACCTTGAAGGTATTCAAGAGGTCAAATTCTGAAGCTTTGGCCAACTCAGCTGAAACATTCTCAAGCTGTGCTTTATTAATCTTATGAGTGATAATCACTACACGCGCCTTGTCACCCTCTTTGCCATCTTGGAGGATTTGCTTGAAGGAAATATCTTGAGCATTAAAGATTTCAGCAAGTTTCAAGACCTGACCTTTTGAATCTGGTGCCAAGATTGAGAAATAGTAGTTTGCTTTAACATCTTCTGGATTTGCCAAGACCAAGTCACGGCTATATTCGTTGAAGTCTTTACCAATGGTACCATCATTCAAGCGACGAACGATACGGACAATATCTGCTACAACACTTGTTGCAGTTGGTTTTTGACCCGCACCTGGTCCGTAGTACATAGACTCACCGATACCGATAGATTCTACAAATACAGCGTTCATGACCCCATTCACACTGGCAAGTGGATGTGTTTTGGGCAGGAAGGTTGGAGTCACTTCTGCAGCAATGCCTGAAGGAGTTTCCTCGATAGAACCTACCAATTTCACTACATAGCCTAGATTTTTGGGCTACAGCTACGTCTTCTGGTGTGATGTTACGGATTCCCTTTGTGGGCTACATCGTCAAAGGCAACCTTCATACCAAAAGCAAACTGGCTCAAAATCACCATCTTGTAGGCTGCGTCAATCCCATCCACGTCATTTGTAGGGTCGCTTTCTGCAAATCCTAATCTTTGAGCTTCAGCCAGAGCATCATCATAAGACCAGCCTTCTTCGACCATTTTGGTCATCATAAAGTTAGAAGTTCCGTTAACGACACCAAGAACACGCGTGATTTTATCAGAAGCCAATGAATTTGCCAAAGTACGAAGAATTGGAATCCCACCAGCTACTGCTGCTTCGTAGTAAAGTGCTACATTATGATCTTTAGCGATTTCTAACAATTCTGCGCCATGTACAGCCAAAAGGTCCTTGTTAGCAGTAACAACGTGTTTCCCAGCTTCTAAGGCACGAGTGATAAAGGTCTTAGCTGGTTCGATACGCCCCATCAATTCCACTACGATAGTAATGTCCTTGTCTGATAAAATATCGTCTACATTGGTTACAAAGTTAAAGTCATTTCCTGCTGCAAGCAAGCGGTTCTTTTCATCTTCATCCTTGACCAATACCTTGGCTACTTCAATCTCTGAATGAGCTGACTGAACGATTTTTTCTCCATTTTCCTTTAGGAGGAATGGCACACCACTTGCAACGGTACCAAATCCAAGTAAAGCAATTTTAACTGTCATGTTTGTCTCCTAGAAATTTTCTGATATAGCCATTATAACAGAATTTTGTGAAAATTCCTATTATAGTAAATCACTATTTCAGTCTGGTAAAGAAAAAACGAATCCCATGATTCGTCTTTCCTGATAAATGAAAATTGATTTTAAAAATTATGAACGAATCTTTTGCAGACCGAGAACTGCGTCATGGTTAATCAATATTTGCCCATACTCTTGCAAGACTGAACGACTGATGTCACTGTCGTCTGCAAATTCACGCATACGAGCCAAGAGCCAGGCTGGGTATGGACTTGGATGATTTTCAATATTGACTAAAATTGTCAAAATAATAGTGGTCATTCATCTTATAGAGTTCAGATGTTTCCATCTCAAAAGTCACTGTTTTTAGCAAAAAGCCACTAGGTCAGCAAGGCTTGCAAAAGCGCAGGATGTAGTAGATATAAGGTTCTTTCTTATTCTCCGTCTCCTTGTTCGCTTGCTCTTGCTCTTCTTCTTTAGCTTCTACCTGTTCTAGAGATTGGATGGCCCTCAATATCATCCTTGGTCTTTTCTGCGATGCTTTTTTTCCAGAGTTTTTGAGAAATTCATCTGGTGACATTTTGGGCCAATTCTTCCATATCCAGCAGATCCGCCAAATCTTCAAAATCCAGATTTTGGTCAATCTTGGACTTGGTCACAAAGACGTCGACCTTGTCAGGTTTTGGCGTCACACGGAAACTCAGCATGCCACTATCCAAGAAATTGTCTGGCATTTCCAGTTCATCTAAAATAGCATAGAAAAACTCTTCGGTTTTTTCCTGAGGAACGAGAAAGTCTGCAATTTCCATTCCTCGATCCATCAAATCATCTAAAGTCATCGTGATTTTCAGTGTTGTATCACTAATTTGTTTCATCTTCATATCTAGTAACCTCTTACTTTCAGTCTATCTATTATACTAGATTTTTACGATTTTATCAAAAGAATGAAGCTGGAATGTGATATAATACTAGAGATGATTTTAGATTTAAGAAAGAAAGTTCAATGAAAAATATAAAAGTTAATGCCTTGGCCAGCTTGCTGGTCAATATTCTCAATATCGTTTTTCCTCTGATAACCAATCCTTATCTGACGCGGATTCTCAGCAAATCCAACTACGGTTATTTCAATACCGCCAATACCTGGGCTAGCTTTGTCATTCCACTAGCAGCCTTTGGAATATACAACTACGGGATTCGTGCTATCAGTAAGGTCAAGGATGACAAGAATAAAATCAACTACGTCTTTTCTAAGTTGTTTTATATCTCGGTTTTCACCTCTCTCCTGACGACTGGTATCTACTTCCTCTTTATCTTCTTTGACACCAGCATTGAGAACCTGAAAGTCCTTTACTACATCCTGGGAGCCCAAGCTCTCTTCCAATTCCTCAATATCGAATGGATGAATGAGGCCTATGAAAACTATGCCTTTATCCTTTACAAGACATTGATTATTCGAATTACCATGCTGGTCGCTATCTTTGCCTTCGTTAAAACGGCGATGATATCGTTCCTTATGCTATCGTCATGACAGCGACCACTATCCTCAACTACCTCCTTAGTTTTCTTTGGATTAAGAGAGAAGTTTCTTTTGTTAAAATTGGTTTCATCGAATTAGCTAAGGCTTCTAAACCACTCTTTACTATGCTTCTCCTTGGCAAATGCCAATATGCTCTACACCTTGCTAGATAGAATGTTTATCACCAAGGGACCAGATGAAAACTATATTTCTTATTATACAATTGCCTATAGCATCGTCATGCTAATTGCTGGTGTCTTAAGTGGAGCTATCAGTGTCAGCATTCCACGTCTAGGCTACTACCTCGGGAAAAAGGATTACAATTCTTATAATTATCTTGTAAATCAAGCGGCATCATTATTCTATTTTCTCATGATTCCAACTAGTTTCGGGATTATGATTTTGGGAAAGTACGCAACGGTTATCTACTCTTCTGAAAAGTATCTTGAGGCAGGTATCGTGACCAGTGTCTTCGCCTTTCGAACCATTATCTGGGCTATTGAATTGATTCTTGGTAAGCAAATTATCTTTATCAATGACCACGAGAACCGCTTGACCGCTTTCTACTTTGCTGGTGGTGGAGCAAATCTCCTATTAAATAGCATCTTGTATTTCAATAATATTTTTGCCCCTGAGTATTATATTGCTACTACCATTATTGCAGAAGCCATCGTTGTTCTCTTAGAAATTCATTTTATTAGGAAACACCAACTAATCAATTTAAAAGAAATCTTTGTGACCTTAACACGTTATGGTCTCATATCCCTTGGATTTATCCCGATCTTCTATATTTTCAAGATGATTTTCCAAATCAGTTCCTATACAGTGAACCTCAATATGATTCTCATGGTTCTCTCTACCGTAGCTACTTGTGGAATCTACTATCTCTTAACACTCTTTCTCACTAAGGATAAAACACTTCACTATGCACTGAACCTAGTA
>BNJT01003130.1_pt1:25000-26096 | contig 26096 bp, 32 predicted proteins | sample 8540491 | NCBI WGS metagenome assembly BNJT01 (sample SAMD00202455, study PRJDB9452) | human saliva metagenome | host: Homo sapiens | reverse complement strand
GGTTGCTTCATTTGTATGCTATTCAAAGGCGAAAAGAACTCAAACCATATTTAATAAGCGTACCTCCTTTGCCACAAGTACTCTTGTGCTTGATCAAACACTGCTTTGTACGCATCATAACTTCCGCCAAACATCCCTTGTTTAATGGGCTCCCAATTCTCTCGCAGTTTTTGGGCCTCCATGAAATATAGAACCGATGGATGGCTTTTTATAGACACTTCCGATTTCATAAAAACAGTCCCGTAGGTACCTGGAAGTCAAACCTATAGTATTTATTATAACCATAAAGCAAAGCCTTGAGATGCTCCCAGATATAATACGTGCTTTTAAAATCATCGGCACTTACGAAGTATGAAATACATACCGGTTTAATCTTATCCATATAGAAACGACTAAACGGATACTGGTATTGTTTACCTAACAAGCAGTCCCATTGTTTTCGATCCCAAGGAGTTGTCCCAAGCAATGGCAACAAAGGCTCACTATAGTTTCCTACAAAATTCTGGGGAGGAACAGAAGAACATAGAATTGTATTCAACTCTGCAAAACGACCATACTTCACACAGGCAACACCAAGGGTATTCAAAAGCAGCGTTGGAGCCAAGGCATGAAAAAATTCACCATTCCCTTTCAAATAGTAAGAACTACTCACCATACAAAGCTTGATCAATACATCCCCGAAGAATTCGAGTTGGTGTTTTTTACCCCATCTTGCCGTAAGCATGGCAGTTTCCAACAGTGGAATTTCTGTTACCGCACGGAAATGTATGTCTAAACAATGGGCAAAGCTTTCAGGAGTGTACTCCAAACGCTCCTGCGCAACTTCAGTAATTCGTTTGAAGGTTTCATCTCTCCACTTTTCTACTAAATCAGCAAATTCGATATCATACTGCTCCGATGAAAGATATTTCTTCACGCGTGCAATCATCATCTCATGAGTCATATTCCGGCTCGCGTTGTACTTTTCCAAAGCCAGAACTTGCTCACAAAGTTCAGTAAACAGTTGATCGGCATTTTCAATGCGCAACAACTCCCCTGCTCGCTGATTAGAGAGCGCACTGAGTCCCTTGTTCGCCTCCCCCACATAAGCAAAAAA
>BNJT01003130.1_pt1:0-22500 | contig 26096 bp, 32 predicted proteins | sample 8540491 | NCBI WGS metagenome assembly BNJT01 (sample SAMD00202455, study PRJDB9452) | human saliva metagenome | host: Homo sapiens | reverse complement strand
TTAACCATGAATCTTCCAAGCGCCTTAGTATATTCTACCCGACTACGTGTGTCCGTTTACGGTACGGGTATCTAAAGGGTTAAGCTTAGCGGATTTTCTCGGGAGTAGGATTACCTTCGCTATTGCATTGTCCGAAGACGCTGCATACTATCGACTTTCAGCTCGGATGGTGGATTTGCCTGCCATCCTCAACACCTACGGTCTTTAACGAGCTATTCCGTCAGCTCGCGGAAGTATCACTCCTCCGTCTCCACATCGCCCCAATAGATAGTAACGGAATATTAACCGTTTCTGCCATCGGCCTCTCCATTAGGATGAGCCTTAGGGACCCGACTGACCCAGGGACGATTAACGTTGCCCTGGAAACCTTAGTCTTTCGGCGAGGTGCATCTCACACTCTTTATCGTTACTTATACCTACATTTGCTTTTCATGAAGCTCCACCCGAGGTTGTCCCTCGAGCTTCAAGGCCGCATGAATGCTCCCCTACCGATGTCATTAAGACATCCCACGGCTTCGGCACCGGGCTTAATACCCGATTATTATCCATGCACGGTCCCTCGACTAGTGAGCTGTTACGCACTCTTTGAATGAATGGCTGCTTCCAAGCCAACATCCTAGCTGTCACGGGGACCACACTTCGTTAGTTTAACTTAGCCCGGATTTCGGGGCCTTAGCCGGTGATCAGGATTCTTCTCCTCTCAGGGCGTGGACCTTAGCACCCACGCCCTCACTCCCAGGCTTAGCCTGTGTGCATTCGGGTTTGTCTGGACTTGATAGGCGGTGAAGCCCTCGCATCCAATCAGTCGCTCTACCTCACACAGGGAACGCCCGAGGCTGCACCTAAATGCATTTCAGGGGAGTACGAGCTATCTCCAAGTTTGATTGGCCTTTCACTCCTACCCTCACCTCATCCGGAAGCTTTTCAACGCTTATCGGTTCGGTCCTCCATCCCGTGTTACCGGGACTTCAACCTGGACAAGGGTAGATCACTTGGTTTCGCGTCTGCCACCGCCGACTATGCGCCCTATTCAGACTCGCTTTCGCTTCGGTTGCGCGCATCATTGCGCTTAACCTTGCCGACGACGGCAACTCGTAGGTTCATTATGCAAAAGGCACGCCGTCACAACTTACGTTGCTCCGACCGCTTGTAGGCGTACGGTTTCAGGAACTTTTTCACTCCTCTGACAGAGGTGCTTTTCACCTTTCCCTCACGGTACTGGTTCGCTATCGGTCTCTTACGAGTATTTAGCCTTGGCGGATGGGCCCGCCAGATTCAGACAGGATTTCACGTGTCCCGCCCTACTCAGGATACCACTATGGCCGATTCGATTGTCGAGTACGAGACTGTCACTCTCTATGGTCGTTCTTTCCAAAACGTTCCTCTAATCGAAACAAGTCCAACAGCGTGGTCCTACAACCCCGTGAAGGCCGAGACCTCCACGGTTTGGGCTCTTCCCCGTTCGCTCGCCACTACTAAGGGAATCATTATTATTTTTCTTTTCCTGAGGGGTACTAAGATGTTTCAGTTCCCCTCGTTAGCCTCCCGCTTAGCGGGATGACAGGTCTTCAACCTGCCGGGTTGTCCCATTCGGAAATCTGCGGATCAAAGGTCATTTGCACCTACCCACAGCTTATCGCAGCTTATCACGTCCTTCATCGCCTGTAAGAGCCTAGGCATCCACCGTACGCCCTTTTGTACTTTCTCTTCCGAATCGAACTGCTCTTGCGAGCATCGGTGGCAGATATACTTAAAGCTGTACTTCGTTTACCTTTGTATTACTACTTGGGAGTATTGTGTGTGATTCGTAAACTGGTTTACGAGTAAACTCGTCTACCTTTGCCTACGCACATCATCAATACTTCATGTTGCGTGTTCAATATGTCAAAGATCTCTTGCTTCATCGAGTGAAGCGAAGTGGAGAATAACGGATTCGAACCGTTGACCCCCTGCTTGCAAAGCAGGTGCTCTAGCCAGCTGAGCTAATCCCCCTTCGTAGTCCCAGGCAGATTTGAACTGCCGACCTCCACATTATCAGTGTGGCGCTCTAACCAACTGAGCTATAGGACTGGCAGAAAAAATCCGCGGGGCGGAGAATCGAACCGTGCGCACACCTCTTGTACCGAGGACGGCACCGGTCGGCCCGGCTTCATCTTTCTCTATTATTTCATAACATCTTGCGAGAAGTACAGGATCAGAATCGCTCGAAGGCGAATCATACCTGTTGTGTCAAAGTCCACCATTGTCTAAACCTTTTAAGAACAGAAACCCATGGTGTGAGCTTCCAGAAAGGAGGTGTTCCAGCCGCACCTTCCGGTACGGCTACCTTGTTACGACTTAGCCCCAATCACCGGTTTTACCCTAGGCCGACCCTTGCGGTCACGGCTTTCAGGCACCCCGGCTTTCATGGCTTGACGGGCGGTGTGTACAAAGGCCCGGGAACGTATTCACCGCGCCATGGCTGATGCGCGATTACTAGCGAATCCAGCTTCACGGAGTCGGGTTGCAGACTCCGATCCGAACTGAGAGAGGTTTTTAAAGATTTGCATCCCGTCGCCGGGTAGCGGCCTTCTGTACCCCCATTGTAACACGTGTGTAGCCCCGGACGTAAGGGCCGTGCTGATTTGACGTCATCCCCACCTTCCTCACATCTTACGATGGCAGTGTCCACGGGTGCCCGGCATTACCCGATGGCAACCGAGGAGAAGGGTTGCGCTCGTTATGGCACTAAGCCGACACCTCACGGCACGAGCTGACGACAACCATGCAGCACCTCCAACGGTGTCCGAAGAAAAAAATCTATCTCTAGATTCGTCACCGTTAGTTCAAGCCCGGGTAAGGTTCCTCGCGTATCATCGAATTAAACCACATGTTCCTCCGCTTGTGCGGGCCCCCGTCAATTCCTTTGAGTTTCACCGTTGCCGGCGTACTCCCCAGGTGGTATACTTAATGCTTTCGCTTGGCGGCTTACAATCTATCGCAAACCGCGAGTATACATCGTTTACTGTGTGGACTACCAGGGGTATCTAATCCTGTTTGATACCCACACTTTCGAGACCTCAGCGTCAGTTGCAGCCCGGACACCTGCCTTCGCGATCGGAGTTCTTCGTGATATCTAAGCATTTCACCGCTACACCACGAATTCCGGCATCCCTGTCTGCACTCAAGATCGCCAGTTTCAACGGCAATGTATGGTTGAGCCACACCCTTTAACCGCTGACTTAACAATCCGCCTACGCTCCCTTTAAACCCAATAAATCCGGATAACGCCTGGACCTTCCGTATTACCGCGGCTGCTGGCACGGAATTAGCCGGTCCTTTTTCTGAAGGTACATACAATAAGGGACACGTCCCTTTTTTTATTCCCAACTAAAAGCAGTTTACAACCCGGAGGGCCGTCATCCTGCACGCTACTTGGCTGGTTCAGACTTGCGTCCATTGACCAATATTCCTCACTGCTGCCTCCCGTAGGAGTCTGGACCGTGTCTCAGTTCCAGTGTGGGGGACCTTCCTCTCAGAACCCCCTACCGATCGAAGGCTAGGTGGGCCGTTACCCCGCCTACTACCTAATCGGACGCATCACCATCTCATACCGATAAATCTTTGATTAGTCCACCATGCGGAGAACTAATAACATCGGGTATTAATCTTACTTTCGCAAGGCTATCCCCGAGTATGAGGCAGGGTTTGATACGCGTTACGCACCCGTGCGCCGGTCGCCGGCATTGAAAGCAAGCTTTCAACCCGCTGCCCCTCGACTTGCATGTGTTAAGCCTGTAGCTAGCGTTCATCCTGAGCCAGGATCAAACTCTTCATTGTAAATATGATATTTGTTTGTTTTCTGTTTTTGTCGCTCAGGTTCCTGTATCCTTTATTTTGTTTAGGAGTAGAATTTGACGGTACAATTCATTTTTACCCGAAGCAACTTCTTTCCCGAAAGAAAGAAAGCTTCATGATCGATTGTTCCTTGTACTTCTCTACAATCTGTTATGTAAGACTTTCAAAGATCACAGCAGCACTTTTTGCTGCCTCGTTGCGTTCAGAGCGTAACTCTCTCTTGCAAGAGCGTTGCTTCCCGATTGCGAGTGCAAAGGTAGAGCATTTCTGCATTCCCTGCAAGACTTCGACGAAAAAAAATGCGAGAAAAATTCATTTGCGCCCATTTTGCTACTTCATAGCATGGCAAAATCGGTAGTCAAGTCCGTTTTTTCGCTTCATCCCCTCCCTGTGATTTCCACCCCAAAACCGCCCTTTTTCGTCCATTTCGGCCGCTTTGGGGGCAAAAACCACCTTTTGCGGGGTGTTTTTCTCTTCAGCTCGCGAGATTTTTCTCGCCCAAAAATCTCATTTTGCGCCGAAAAAAATCAGTTTGACGGGGTGTTTTTGCTTGGAGTTCGCCCGAATTTCGACTTTTGCAGGCGTAGAAAAAAGGAAAGCAGGCGTTATTCTCTCCCTCCCCCACTCCACTCGAAAAATACAAGCCGACTTTCTCTCCAAACGTCCCCACTTTTCGCGACTTCCTCCCTTGTTTCTCTCAAAACCTCCCTACCCCGCACAAAATCCATTTCACCCTACGCGCAGGACACGCGCCTACGCGTATGTACGCGCCCGCGCACTCAGCGATTTTGCCTTTTTTGCCTTCACCCTTCACATTAGCCCACAACAAACTGTAGATCAATCGGTTGAGGGTGAAGGCAAACCCTGCATTCACCTTCACCTTCACCGCAACAACCTGTAATTCAACACCTTGCACGACTTCCATTGCAAAAAATCGGTGAAGGCAAAAGGGTGAAACCTTCACACGTAACACACAATCGATCAACGCTTTACACCCAAAAGGTGAAGAGGTGAAGGCAAAAACTTTACCACTACCTGTAAATCTGCAAATAGCTAAATATCAGCAGATTACACAGTAGGAAAGTGAGTAAGAAGCCTAGCAGCTAAGGTGGTTGTGGTACAGAATTTAAGTACCAAATCACATGCAACAGATCCAATTAAAGCACAGTGTAAGGCTCAATCTAAGAGCAGGAGGAAGATTTAGCATTCTTTATGGCGTGATAAACATAGAGGGCAAACAGCACAAGATCAATACAGGCATTAAGCTATATCCTTACCAGTGGAATGTAAAGAAGCAAGTAGCCATTATCTCAAACTTGCAAAGTCCCTTAGACAACCACAATAGCGCAGAAGCCAATAAGGAGATAGAAGCCATTAAGAAGAGATTACAGCTTGTGGAGGATAAAGCTAACCAGCTCCTTTATAAGAGTAATTCAGAGCTACTAGAAGCCTTAAAGGTAGCAATACAACCAAGCAGAGGAGTAAGCCTAAAAGAGCAGCTTCTTGAGATTGCTTCTAAATCTTCTAACCACAAAAGCCAAACATACGCTATAAACGCCTTCTTTGACTTTACAGGATCAAGAAGCCATATAGATAAAGACGTAATTACTGAATTTGGCAAGTATCTTATCAGTAAAGGTAAGGCTTACTCTACAGCTGGCAATTACCAAATACTTATCAGCTTCTTACTCTCCAAGGTTGGTATCTCTACTGAAGGATATACAAAGATAAAGGACAGTAGAAGCATAACAGAGAGAAAGCAGAAACAGGTAACACTTACAAAGGAAGAGATTCAATCATTAGAAGCGCTAACTGATCTACCTTACAGGGAAAGAGTAACAAGAGATATATTCTTGCTTCAATGCTCTACAGGGCAAAGGCTTTCAGATATAGGAAAGATCATATTTGCAAAGTATGATATTCTGAAAGAAGACAAGGGTATTAAAGTGATCTCTTTCCTCAATCAGAAGACAAAGGAAAGAGTTTACATACCAATGGCTAAAAAGGATCTTGCACTAGCTTAAGCCTTAAGAAGCAAAGGTATATTCTTGAAATACTCTCTAGCAGCACTTTCAATTACAAGCTTAGGAAGCTTTGCAAGCTAGCTGGTATCTCTTCTCTTGTAACCTATAAGGACAAGGAGGGTAATCTTGTTTCTATGCCTAAGTGTGATTTAGTCCACAGCCATTCAGCAAGGCATAGCTTTATCACCAACTGCTTTAATGCTGGAGTATCAAAGGAAGATATTACGCTAATCACAGGGCATACTTCTACTGATATGCTGGATAAGCATTACCTTCATGAATGCACAACCACCTTAGCTGCTAGGCTTCTTACTCACTTTCCTACTGTGTAATCTGCTGATATTTAGCTATTTGCAGATTTACAGGTAGTGGTAAAGTTTTTGCCTTCACCTCTTCACCTGTCTGTAATTCAGCAAGTTAGCCTTTAAGTGGCTTGTATTTGGTACTTGACAAAGATACAGATTTCATGCTTACAAGCCAAATAGCCGCTTACTGTCTGCATTTTGAAAGTGTCCCAAAAAGTGCAAGTCACTAGTTATATATATATATATAATGGTTTGCACTTTTTGGGACAGTCCAGCTAAAAGGGATATTCCACTTCTTTTGCCCTCTAAGGGACTAAGAAGATAGCAGCTTAGTGATTCAGCAGAGAAGTTCAGATAATCCCTTGTGTGGAAAATAAGGAGGCTTTGGGGTATGCTCCTTACCCTTACTCTTATAGAAGGTAGGGGGGTATAGTGACTACTATAGTGGTTATGACAGTGACTACTATAGTGGTTATAACAGTGACTTATACAGTGAAGAGTATAGACAAAGAAAGAGAGGAAGTAAAGTGCTTCCTCTCTTGTTGGTTATTGGTTATTGGTTAGTTGGCTTGCTTGGCTTGTAAGGCTTCTCTCCATTCTTTAGCCTTCTGCAATGCTTCAGCTAGTTCTTCCTCTTCTTTGATTGCTTTTTCCAATTCCCGCTGTTCCCATGCTTCTTGTGCGCCTTTACACAACTCTGCAGGGCTTTTACCTGTCTTCTCCTCAAGAGCTTTAAGGACTTCCGCAAGGTTTAAGAGTAGTTCTTCCTCTGTCACCTTGCTGTATTTGCTAGGTTTCTTCTTGTCACGCTCTTTCTTCTCCTCTATCAGTCTATCAAGGAGAGCTTTCAGATCATCATAAGAATTGATCTTGTCAAGATCATCATCTATCACTCCTTGTCTATATTTGCCCGTTATGTACGTGGAGTAATCTGTACCCACTTCATAGCTGAAGCCCTTAAATGTTACTATACCGTCTGAAACCTTGAAAGCGTCTTTGTGTCTAGATTTTGATCCTAATCCGCCCTTTTGTTTTTTTACTTGCTGGTCATTTACTTTGCCTTCTACGTGGCTTTCTTGGCTGGAATTGTTCTCCATTGTATTAAGTGATTTTTGTATAAGATCATCCCACCAAAGCATCAGTGCCTTAGCTTTGGATCTGCGTGCAAAAGAAGTAAGAAGTTTGCATATCTCCAAATTTACAAGCTGTTTTTTTGTTCTTGTTCTTCATCTTGTGTGCTTAGGGTCTTTGCTATCAGATAGCTGTAGTGGTAATCTATACCAAGAAGAGCAGCACAGAAGGTGAATAGCTCTCCACAAGCAGTAATTATGCTTGTGTCTATTGAAGCAATAGGAGGAAAAAAGAAAGCAGCTACCAAAAGGAAGACACCTGTAAAGGCAAAGACTATAGCAAGCCATAGCTACAGATCCTTCTTGTCAAATTTTCCGTTCTTGTTTATATCTAATATACCCATGGCTTTTAGTCTTATGTGTTCAATTTCTTCTCTATTGCAGTAAGCCTATTAAGGAGCTGGTTGTAAGACTTCTATAGGTTACTTACTTCTTTCTCCTGCTTGGCTATCTTGTCCTATAGATACTCTACATCATTAGAGAGCCTAGGTAGAGTTTCATCTTTTATAATTCCCAGCGTAAACTTGGTAACATTGAAAAGACTGTAGGCGTTATCTGCCTTAGACTTAGCACTATTAGCCTTTGCTTCTATCTCATCTAACTTCTTACTATCTGCAAGCTTGGCTTTAAGCCCTTTGACTTCATTAGTGAAGTCTTGGTACTTGCTTCTTAATTGTGCAGTCTGTGAAATACTATCAGCTACAAAACCGTGCTGCTCTGCAATATCCTTCTTGTTCTGCTCTATAAGTTCTGCATTGTGGGTGATCTTAGCTTCCAAGTCCTTATCCTTATTCTGAAGACTTTCCAGTAACTTTGCATGCTCTGTTGTAATGTTGCCTTGTAAAGCCCAGCTAAAAGCAAATAAATCTTCTACCTGCTTAATCTGCTTATCTGTAAGCTTGTCCATATTACCCTCACAAAGAATCTTCCACTTAGTGCTTTCCTCTGAAGGTTCTTCTTTAGTTGTTACCAGACAAACAAAGGCACTACCATTAAAGCATACCACGTCTAAATCATTATAGGTTTCTCCCTTCTTGAATCTTCCCTTAAAGGTTGGGATTACCTTGCCTAATGTAAATACTTCCATGTTACTATACTGATATTAAAAGGTTGAAATCATCATCTATCTATGTTGTGAAGTGGTTCTTTAGCTTGTCACTACAGGTGCAAACCAAGTAACCACTTTTCTTATCTATCTTGTATCTTATGCTTGTAAAGGGATTTATCTTCATTTTATTGTCATTGTTATTGTTCCGCTCTTGGTAAGTTTGAAGGTTGGTAGTGTGTAATCATACTCAATAGTAGCCTTGTAAACCTTAGGCTTATAACTTTCATCATGATAGATATTATCACCATTCTTCTTGTTATTCCTTACCTTGGAATAGGTTAGTACTTCTGTTATATTGTCTAAGGCCTTCTTTTCAATAAATGAATAAGTGTACTGCTCTTCTGCCACTTCAAAGCTATATGAATCTACAATAAACTCCTTATCCGCAAACCAGCTGCATATTACTTTTGTGATTGGATCTATCACTTCATTAAGTGATATTTCTAGCTTTAGCTGTGGAGTGCTATACTAATTGGAAAGTCTTGATACAAGATACTCTTCAGGGCTGGCTTCTGCCATTAAGTAAGGTACTCTTATACTCTGAAGTAGTTCTACAAAGTGATTGGAATCATGAAAGATATAAGGACTTGAGTAGTTAGGAGCTTTCCCATCATAAGTAGTAATCTCATTTTCTACCTTGTCCATTTCTTCCACAAAGGCATTATCATTAAGCGCATTTTGGTATTCCGTTTCACTGTCATCTAGTTCTCCTCTGTTTACTAAGCTGGCTTCATAGTTGGTGAAGATATTGCAGCCAGCTGTATATCTTGTATGTTCTTTCCACGTAGATTCAAAAAGGGGAGCTTCTGGAAGTATTCCAATTTTTGTAGCAGTGTTCATACCTGTATAAGGGCGCAAAAGCTCAAATACTAAATCACCTGTAGTAAAGCCTGGCAAAGGAACAAGCAAGCCTTTGTTACTGCCATACTTTAATTGATCCTTCCAAGTCTGCCTTTCATTGATTATATTCCCTGATTCATCAATAGATAAAGTGCAAGTATAAGCTTCATCACTCCAAGCATTAAGGAAGTCATTGTAGTACAGATTCCCAAACTTAAGCCTATACTGAAGTTTTAAGTAGTTGTTCTGTCTTAATTCCTTGCAAGGAGCATAAGCACCCCAGTAAGCCCTATAGTTGAAGTTTACATTTACATAGTGTTCATTATCCCTATTGGTGCTGTGATTCCTTACTATTACATGCTCAAAGATCACTTGCTTATTCTTTTCCTCCTCCAGCTTCCAATCCTTCTAAGTATGTTCATTTCTGAACAGTGTATTGCCGTTCTAATGATTACCAAAAGCAGTGTAATATATAAAGGCCTTCTTCAGTGATATAGATTTTACTTCAGCATTCCAGTCCTTTGTTTCTTGGCTGTCAAACTCACAAGGAGTGCATACATTATACTTATAAAAGGTATCCTTTGAAAGCACAGCATCATTTTCTAAATAGTCCTCTGATTGCTTCTTATCCTTATCAAGAGCATAGGAGTAAAACTTGAAATCATCATCTTTGCTAAAGTGATTATACCTAATGAAGAGATTGTAATTCCCAATCTGTTTATTACCCACTTTGAAGTGCTATACATGTAAGCTATCTTCTCCATCACTTAAATTCCACATACTCCCCCCGTATTGCCCTTTTTCTCCATACGCTTTAGTAGGCTCAAGTTCCATCTCATCAAACTTCTGATTTTTAGCCTTACTTATAGGGTAATGCTTTGCAGTAACTGATACCTTGTTATATTGACCTAGCACACTTAATTGGCAGTCATTGCTTGATACTTGCTCTTTTAGAATGTAATACGGCTAAGTGGCATCAAATAAAACTCCCTGCCTTTTCCAATCAGAGAGCTTATACCATTGATAAAAGCTTGTATCTTTACTCTAGTCATAGTCTATGAAATAGATAGCATCTTTGTAAGGTACGCAGCTTAAGCCAAAGTATTGGCATATCTGTTCTATTACCTCTAATTGGTTTTTTGGTACTCCGTCTTCATCAAACCAATTTAATTCCTTTATGTACACATCTTCAAGTATTGATCCTTCTTTTCTAAAGCTTCCAAGGCTGCTATCATCTGTATTTATCTTTACTGCTTTCATTGATTCAGGCCAATGAACACTAGTATATACTTCCAGCTACTGAATAGCATTAAAAAGATAGTTCTGTACATTGTTGTGCAAAGCAAAGTTTCTCTTATACTTGATATACTGAAGAGTACTAAGCGCATCTTGGCATTCAAGTTCAAATTCATCTGTTTCATTAGAGTAACTCTAGTTATAGCTATTAGGAACTGCAAAGCCCACCCATTCAGTTGTATAGTTTTTGCTATCACTATTATAGTCCTCCTTCTTGTTTGCTCTTTTAGGTTTTTCCTTCAGAAGCTTTACAAGTACATTATTCCCCAAGCTGTTATTAAAGCTGTCATCATATTCCTTCTAATTGAATCTCACAGTAGCAGTACTGCATTTATAAGGCTTATAGATATTGGTTTCATCAGAATGTACTTCTATTGAAAAAGGGGAAGAGAGAAGCTATAACTCCTCCCCTTGTTCTATCTCCTTATTCCTCCAATTAGTGATAACTACCACCTTGTATAGTTGATTGCTTAGGCTTCTAAAATATCCGTGTCTGTACATAATCAAAAGGCTTTACTTGTTTTACTGTTGTAGTTGTTGAGTACTCCTACTAATTCCTTTCCGCTAATCTTGAATGTTACATTACCTCCTATAGTTGCATTGCTGTTTTGTGATCCTGTTCCATCAAGTATGCTAAACAACCTCTTTTGCTGGCTTCCGTTTAATATCATTTCTCCACCGTTTACCCTAGCAAGGTTGTAATCTCCAAGGCCTGAAGCAGCTGAGATAATACCACCATTGGCAAACTTAGGAAGTGAAGCAAACACTCCAAGGACAGTAGATATAATAGAAGCAATAGCGGCTAAATTTGCTGGGAAAGGCATGGCAGCCGCTGAAGCAGTACCTGAAGCCATAGCTTGTGCTTGGTTAGCTATAATCAATCTGCTTATTTGAGGAATGATTTCCGCTACTGCTCCTGCTGTCTTACCAGCAAAAGCCAAGAAGCTATCACCGCTTAATTCAGCAGCATTAGAAAGAACAGATCCCATGGCACTAAAGGCTTCTGAAGTTCTTTCCGCGTTATCTTGCAAGTCTTCTAGTCTTGATTTTTGGTTAGCAAGTGCTTTATTGTTCACAGAGATCTTCACTTGGTACTCTTTAGCTTCCAAATTGGCTAGCTCTTCCTGAAGCTCCTTTTAGTTTATCCGTATTACCTTCAAGGGAGATCTTCCACTTGGTTTTATTGATCTCTTGCTATAGTCTTGCAAGTTCTCCAAGCAGATAATTTACACTATCCTTATCTACTTCTGTCTTGGCTTTGATCCTAAGTTCTAATCCTTCCTTTTGGTCTTGTAGCTTCTATATCTCCTACAATAGGTGGTTATAGTCATCAGAGCCTACCACCTTCATTTTAAGAAGGGCTTGCTTAGAGCTGATCTTTTCTTCTATATCCTGTAAAGATCCAGCTTCTGATTTAGCCTTCTCTTTAGGCTGCTTCTTGATAGTTTTGTGTTCTAAGCCATTACGCTTTTTCACTAGATCTATCTGCTCCTGTAATACCTTCTTTTCCGCTTGTATCTGCTTAAGTCTTTCATCTGATACTACAGTGTTCTGTAGCTCATCATTTAACTTCCTCAAGCGTTCCTCTAAGTACTTCAGTGATCCCATTTGTGGATCTTCCTTCTTATTGGCTTTACTTGTTTTCTTGCTGCCTGTTTTCTTGCTCTCCTTTGGTAATTCTCCTGATCTAAAGACTTCACCACTATTCTTGTTATCTGTGGTCTTGGTTTCTTTTTATGTGTACTTCAGCACCCTTCTTAAGGCCTAATGCTTCCTTTAGTTGATTCCAACCTCTTACAATATCCTCCCAAAGCTTTTTAATCCACCGCCACGCTTCTATACAGGCATCTTTGAAAGCTTTCCCTATTGGTATATTGTTGAATTTATCCCATAAGTCTTTGCTAAATCTACTGATCAAGTTCCAAAGATCAATCACAGGCTTTACAATAGCAGCACAGCCAACTATAAATGCTTCCACCAAAAGCTTACATGCTTCAATTACCACATAGATAATTGATTTGAGACTATCCCAAACATTTATGCCACCATCTACGGAACTAATAAGGTTGTTCCATTCATCTATAGTTTCCCCAATGAAAGCAGTAAAATCAGCAAAGACATCACAAAGCCATTTACAGAAATCTATCAGCTCTTGCATTGGTTGAGTTTCTGCAAAGCTGATAAGGAGATTATCCCATGTAGTACCCAGCTTTCCCCAAGCATTACCTATTGTGTCTGTTTGCTTGGCTGCCATCTCATTTGCTGCATTAGTGTCCCTTACTGCTTTATTAAGATCTTGGTATTTGTCTTTTGCATCAATCATCTGCTATAATACAGGTGCATTCTATTGACCTACAAGCTTTATCAGTTCACTGTACTTCAGATTAGCATTAGAAAGGTTCTCCAAGGCTTGAGTTGTTCCTACTACTGCTGGATTAAATTGTTCCGTTGCTCCTTTTAGTGCTTGCAGTCTTGAGTAAGTACTTTGAAGCTTTGTGCCTAGTTCTTCCTCTTTACCTATCCACTTATCACCAACTGCTTCTATCATGGCTATTGAAGCAGCATAATCAAAGCCAGCACTTGCCATTGTAGTACCAGCTTTCTACATTACTGTAGCCAAGCCTTCAATCTCAATAGCACCCACTTTACTACCAGCAGCTATAGCATTGGCTACTTCACCTGATTTCTCTCCTGCTAATCCATATTGGGCAAGTATGCTACTTAAAGCAGTACTAGCTTGCTCTGCTGAAATTTTACCAGCTTGTCCTAATGTAATTGCCGCCTAAGCTGAAGCTGCTAAGGCTTCCTTGTTGTTGATAAGATCAGGATTTATACCTACTAAGCTACTCTCTAAAGCTATAATCTCCTTAGTGGCTACCCCTGTACTATTACTCATCTATCTTGCTGCTTTGCTTATATCTTGCATTTCTTTATCTGTAGCATCAGTAATGGCTTGAAAGTTATTCATTTCAGCCTTTACTTCTTCAAAGGCTTTTACTGAAGCTGCTCCAAAAGCAACAGCTGCACTAGCTGCTAAGGTATAAGGATTTGCAAGCCCTCCTAACTATCCTATAAGTCCTGATAGCTGGCTTCCTCCTATAGAGTCAAATAAGCCTGTAAAGCTACCTGATAAGCCTTCAAGGTTTGCTCCTAATCCTTCTACTGTTTTCCCTAAACCTTCAAAGGAAGTACCCGCTTGTCTGCCTTCTCTAGTTATACCTTCTAGTGCTTTGCTTGTCTTCTGTACCTCTTTCTCATACTTGAGTATTTCCCCAATACTTCTATTTATAGCGGCATCATGCTGGGACATATCAGCAGTACCCCTAAATGTATATTTACTTGGCATAGGTCTAACTTATTTTGTTTGCTTTTTCCTCTAAGCGTTTAATATCTTCATTGCTCATGCTTTTAGCTGATTCTACCTCCTCTTGTTCCCAAGGGAAAGTAATAAGGTCTGAAGGCTTTAAGCTCTTCTTTGTACTCTTCTATATATTGCAATAGGTTTGAAATCTTGCACGCTCCCAATCAGGACGCTGTAAGTAATTCAGATTGTCCACTATAGAAGCTATCTCCCACTCCTGTAATTCATCAAGGAAGTAGGGAATGCTGATTACCTAAAATTCAAAGCATAGCACCCTAAAAAGCTCATGCACTATCAGTGCTTTTTTTAGCACCTTCCTTATCCTCTTTCTGCTGATTGCTGATAAAGCTATTCTTGGCAAGCACGCTGGAAAGCCAATTACTAAAGTCATTCAGCTGCCAAGGATTTTCATCAAGCCAATCCATAAACTCATCAAAGGATAAAGTGCTATCTTTATCACAAGCAAGTACTGTACAAAAGAAGTACATGATTATATCACTTAAGCCTTGTGGATTGAAGTTCTGCTTAGCTGCCTTCTCATAAATCATAAGAGAGCGCATTGTATATTTCAAGGTAATTGTTCTGTTGTTGATTTCTATAGTCATAGCTGTAAGTATTAAAGTAAAGGGGAGAAGGAGAATAAGCTTCTCACATCTCCCCAAATGAATTATATCTATTAAGCTCCTGGTGCTTGAGTTGCTTTTGAAATCTTGCCTGTGCCTACAAGGGTAACACTATAAGTGGCATTATCTCCATTATTGGCATTAGATTCTAAAGCGGTAATCAATACCTTACCAGTATAGCAGCCTGTATCACCTGACCAGTTAGGCAGATCTCCATCTGCTACAGTCTGTTCAGGATTATTCTCCTTCTTAAGGCCAAAAAATACAGTAATGGCTTCTCTTGCTATCATCTTATCAAACAGCTTGCCATACTGTTCTGCAGTGTAAAGATTTTCAGAAGACATTTCCCAACTGATTTTGCTAACTGTCTTTGCTGCAAAAATACCATGATCTTTAGAGCTAATATCTTGCACATCTCCGTTCATCTTGAAAGTGTGTGAAGTTGCAAAAGCTAAGCTTTTACCTTGCTCATCAAAGAGCATTAAGTCTTCACCTTTAATAATTTGGTTTGCCATGTTGTTATTGTTTTAATAGGTTATTACTCTACTATACACTCAAAAGTCAAGCTTTGAATATAGCTATCATAGTCAAAGTTTTCTTCAGCATCAATCAGCTTAATGTAATATAGTACCATTGCTTCAGTGTCTATCTTATTCTTTTCAATGGCTGCTCTTGCTTCCTGTGCTGCTATTACTCCATTGGTATAGTTGCTAAATACAAGGTTGATCTAAAAAGTTACTCTATCTTGATTTGTTCCATCTTTGTGTTTATGCTAGATACTCCTAGTCTTTGGTAGGTTATATAGCCTAGTTTGCTCTCTTCTCTTTCAGGTACTGCAATGGCTGGGTATATGCTGATATTTTTCTTATTCAAGATCTCACCTTTATACTCAGTAAGAATGCCAGCTATTACATTACCAATTAGTAGTGCATTTGTCATTTCTTGCTGTTTATCCTGTCTATTGCATTATTGACTTCTTCTAGAATTGTGTTGCCAAAGTTTGCACCTTGTTGTAACATTGCATTCTAGAAAAAGAGCCTTGCTGTTATTCTACCTCTATATCTTCTACCTTTAGTATATCTGTATTTAGTTCCATTCTCAAGCATTGGAAGTCTATAAGATCCACTTCCTGCTTTCCTGTTACTATCTATTCTAACCTTACCCACCAAGGTATTATCTCTATTGGTAAATACCCTTGTTGTTCTTACTCCTTTCAGTAATGTATCTTGGAATCTTTTGTTTTTCCTGCTTACTCCATTTACTGTAGATCTAAGGTTACTCTTAGCTTGCTTCTCTACTGCTTTCAGTGCTTTCTTAAGCCCTCTCTTTGTTGCTGTTTGCATTTCTCCTAAGGAAAGCTTTTGGAATTTCTGATACACTTCCAGCATGTTGGTCTGTATCATCTTTGCTATGTACTCTTAAACCATTCCCGTAGATCCTCTGACAGGTTAAGTAATACTCTCTTTGGATTGGTTTATGTTCCACTTCTACTATCTTGTATGTTAGTAGCTCTCCATTCTTAGCCTTATACTTCACATAATTCTCCTCTCTTACAGGCGCGTAATCATGTACAGCAAAAATAGTAGTACCCACCGCCCAAAGCCTTTCAGCTTCTTCTTCATATTTTCTAGACGCCTTTACTACTCTTGCTTTTAAGGATAGTGATTTATTGCTAGGCTCTTTACTCCTACCAAAGTTCTAATCAGATTCTGTAGAGTGCAAGTACTCAATCTTCAAGTTATAACTTCCTGCAAACATAAGATCAGCCTTTGTAGTTCTAATATAAGGATAGAAGGTAAGTATAATTTAGTGGTGCTTCCTTAAGCTGGCTAAGAGATATACTTTCTCTTTGCATGTAAAAAGAAGCAGCCAATAAAAGCATAGCATGAAGGAGGGGCTTAGGTATTTCCCCCTCCTCCTTTGCTATTTCACTTAATTGCTTGTCTATGTGTTTTTCTACTACCTTCTCTGTTGTGTTAATCAGGCTTTGGAGATACTCTTTCTCATTTTCTACCTGCCAATCATCTAAATTAAGGTGCTTGGCTAGAAGGTCTGTAGTTAAGTTCATCATCCAACTTTTGCTACCTTAATTGCTTCAGGGCGCAATACCTTTGCGTCAAAGTAGGCATTTACCACAAGTCTAATCTAACCTTCAGCGGCAAGCGTTACATTGTCCACCGTAATATCCAAGTTACCCCATTGAGCAAGTACTAAGTTGCTAAAATCACCATAAGCCACAAACTTATCTTTTAAGTTGCTGGTGCAAAGAGCTTGGGTACCGTCTACTTCTCCATTCTCAAATACTAAGGCAGTAGACTTAGCACCCTTGACCATATTACGCAAAGCTGCCTTTGCCTTGGGAGATACAAGATACTTCATATCACCTACTACATTTGCATCCTCTAGGCCTGCTTCAAAGTCTGTAAGCTTGGCAAAATCATTCACCGTAGGAACAGCAGCACCACTAGCAGCATAGCAAAGGCCAGCGGGCTGGGTAGCTGTGCCTTGTTCAGCACCTAATACAGTTGCTTCAAGTTTGCTATTGATTGCATTGAAGATCTCTTCTCTGATAGCTGCTTCTGCACCTACTGAATCCTGTACAATAAACTGCTTAGAGATAGGCACTACCACAGATAAACGCTTAGGAGAAAGCTTTACATTGCTGAAGGTAATGTTTGCGTCCTTAGCTTTAGCAGTTTCACCTTCCCAGCTTACATTAGCAGAAGACATAACAGGGTATTGCAAATCACCTACAAGACCAGGTACAAATCTAGCACCAGCTTGCAAGAGTACATTCTTAGCCTTAAGAGGAGTGACTACATCCATTAAATCAGTAGCTACTACGTCTTCACCTTCATCAGCTACTGTAAGCCCTCTCATTTCATTAGAAGGTAATTGAATTTGGCCTACATAGTTTAAGCCAGCTTTACGCATTTCATTACTGCCAGCTTCTACTACTGCTTGGCTTAAGTTGTCAAGTGCTTTGTTATTAGACACGCTTCTAATTGCACTGATAAGGGAGAATTTCTTTTCCATGATTTTATTATTTTGATTGTTATTGAATTGGTTGAGTTCTTTATTGAGTGATTCTATCTTGCTTCTGTATTCCTCAATCTCTTTGCTTTCTTGATCTGTTATATCCCTAATCTCTTCCTTGCATCTTTTATATACTTGAATCATCTTCTGCTTTAATGATTCCTTCTCTTCTCTTATGTGTAAGCTGCTTCTCATAAATTCAAGGTATCTGCTATAAGTGCATCCATCTTGTTATCAATTTCAGCACTTAGGTTCATAACTTCCTTATATCTCTTAGCGCAAGAAGTGGCTTCATAAGCTGGCTAAAATACAGGGCTAATATCATGTAATGCTTTAATATGATATATATCCCTACAGATTTTACCTTCTGCGTTCTTATACCATTTATCCGCTTTATCACCTTCAATAGAAAAGGCAAAAGAGCTAGAGGTAATATCTCCTCTTTTCAAGTACTCTAATAACTCATCTCCTGCAGCTGTACAAGGAGCTTCAAAAAGGTATTTCAAGCCTTTATCATCTACTTCCAAAAGTAAGCTACCTTTACCTTTTTTGCTCCTTGCAAGTACCTTCTAGTCATCATGATTAAGCTTAGCAATTACATCACTGTTCTAAATTGTTTCTTGTGTTATTGCTCCCTTCTTAATGTATTCAGTCCAGCCTATATATTCTGAAGGAGAATCAAAAATTGCAGCATAGCCTTCTACCATTCTATCATTGGAAGTAGGTTCATTTTGATACTGTCTTGTTTCCATTTAATGTGTTCTGGTTTATATCCGTGTAAGGTATAAAATGTTTATCACCACCATCTATTGCATTGTAGCCTAGTTCACTTCTTACTTCATTTATACTAAGCACTCCCTTATCTAAGAGCTTTCCGTAATAATTAGCCTGTGCTTCTTTGTTAGTCCTAAGTAAGTAGGTTTCATCTAAATTGATTTGTAAGTTACCCTCACTTGGTTTAAGTAGCTTTCTATTAAACTCTTCCTCCACCATGGTAATATAAGGCTGGAGCGTATGCAAGAGAAATAGATTCTGTACTTCTTCTATATTGCCTAAATTCTTTGTTTCACCTAAAAAGCAAAGGATTCAATCCAAAAGAAGCGTGCTATATCTTCTACACTGAATTTCCTGCTCTGAATAAGCTACGCATCATTAGCATTAAGGCTTACAGGCTGATAGTGCATATTACCTTGTAATATGGCTAATCCTTGCCCACCTTCTGTGTATGCGCTATTCCAAGAGCTTCTTATATCTTCTCTTTGTTTCCCTGATAGCTGGCCTTCTACTGTTAGGATTCCTGATAAATTAGTACCATTCTCAAAGAAATTCTTTTGCGCTGTTCTCTGTGTTGCTGGCTACTTCAATAGATCTACTGGCAAAGCTAAGCACTGATTTTTCCATTTATGCCATCATTGCTATTCTTTACTAAGTGGATCATATTGTAAGGCTCAATCTTTCCAGCACCTAAAAATAGGGCTTTGATACCAAAGAGTTCTTTTTCTCCTTATTGTAGAAGACTTGCACCTATTGTGGATCAAGATATATGAAATCTAGTGGAGTTCCATCTTCTGCCCTTTTTAATGTAAGCATAGCCATTACCCTTAAGTATTACACTCTGGATAAGAAGCTTCATCAGGTTGTACTTGGTAAGTAGTCCATCCTAAAAGGCTAAATGCAAAGGGTGGTTTTTCATCTTCTCATCTTTCTTATCTTCCTTAAATCCTACCTCTATAGGTAGTAATGCTATTGAATCTGATATAATTTCTACTGCTCTGTACACTGCACTTAAAGTCATTGCACTATACTTTTTGGCTATAGCTGCCAAACTGCAATGCTTCATTAAATGTAGTATAGGAGCTATTTCTTTTCTCTGCTCTTGTAATGTTCAATCCAAATAGTTTCATTAGTCTATACTGTTGCTGTATTGTGGAGTATCAAGGTAAGCTCCTAATGCTTCTATCATGCTAATTACTCCATCTATTTTTGTTCATTCCTGCCTTCTATCCTCCGCTCTTTACGGGCTTTACATTGTTATTGTGATCTGTCTTCAAGCTTACATTAGAGAAGCACCATCTTGTAATTGGATTGTTATCAATAACAAGCTTGCCTTTCTTGATTAAGCGTTCAAGCTCCTTTGTTGGCTTATTGAAGTTCCACAAGGCCTAAGAGTAAGGATATAGGGGCAATCCTTTGTTTGTACAATCTATAGCCCACTGTGTGCTATTGTAGCTGTCATAGGCTATTTTATCTATGTATAAGTGATCTGCTATTTCCAAGATCTTCTTAGTTACTTCATCATAATCAGTGACATTCCCAGCAGTTACAATTAAATTCCCTTCTCTTTTCCATTGCTTGTAAAGTTCAGCATTGGGATTACCTGATAAAGCACTTTCAGGTAGGAAGTACCAGCTCTTAAAGTAAAATATATCATCTACCTGTATCATACAAGATAAAGCCGTTAAGTCTGAAACAGCTCCTAAATCTACCCCCAAGTAAGCAACGCTTTCCTTGTAGTCTTTTAGATCTATATCCTTGCTGCTGGCTAATAGTGTATCATGTGTTATCCAAGTATCTATGCTTGATACCCACTGATTAAAATTCTTGGTTCTTACTCCAACCTCTAAGGCTGAATTATTGATAGCGTTCTTTACTTGTGTCCTAAGATAATCCTTCTCTACAGTAATGCCAAGGCTGGGATTTGCTTTGATCCAGCATTCTTCATCTTGGTAATTGTCTTCTTCATCTAAAGTGAAAATAGCGGCAAATTGGCTATCATTTTCCTTCACTCCTGATAGAATCTCCAAGCATGTACTTCTATAGTTGTAGCAGAAGCCGTACTTGTTGAAGCCAGCAGTAGTAATGATAATCCCTAAAGGATTTGTTCTTGTTCCTTGACCACTTACCATTACATCCCAAAGAAGGCTATCTTTTTGCTCATGTGCTTCATCTAAACAAAAGCAGTAGGGATTATAGCCGTCATTGGTTGAAGCGTCTGCAGCAAGCACCTGAATAAAGCTTTTTGTTTTGTCAAACTTCACGCTATCCCTGTACCTCTTAAAATACTTGGCTTTGGGGTCTATGCTGCTCAAGAATGCACTACTCATTTCAAAGCAGATCTTGGCTTGCTTTGCACTGTTAGCTACAAGATAAACTTCACTGCCATTCTCATAATCAGCTATCAGCATGTAAAGGCAGATAGCAGCCATTAAGGCGGTCTTTCCTTGCTTTCTTGCAAGTTCACAGTACACGTATTTAATAACGCGCTTTTCAGTGTCCTTATAGTAGAAGCCAAATATGCTAGCTACTATCCATAACTGGTAAGGCAGCAGCTTAAAGGGCTTCTTGTTGTCCTTTCCCTTGTAGTGTCTAAGCTTGCTTATAAAGTTCACTACTCTGTCTACCTTCTCTGGTCTAAACTCAAGATCTTCTCTTTCAAACCATTTCAGGTATCTTGCTGTAGCTTGCTTGATATATTTGCAAGCGGTTATCTTTCCACTCTGTACATCTAAAGCATACTACCTGTAATCACACGCTGGTAAGGTTTTCTATAAAATCTTCTGTTTCATCTGATTCTGTAAGTTTGATCTTGGCATTAGCATAAGGGCTTAAGCCAAAGTGCTACATCTATTTCAGTATAGTAGCTTGTAAGTCCTTCATAGTTGATAAGAGAGGATTCTTTTTACCTGTTGTAGGGTCAAAGATTCCGTTCTATTTGATAGACTTTTGGCACTCCTTGTAAAGCTCCATATTGTCTGCCAATAGTTCTAAGGGTGCTTCCCATTCTGCTTTTACTTCTCCATGCAACTTAGTAAGGTAGTTCCTTACATCTGTAATATATTCCTTTGTTTGCTTCTTCATATAGGTATAAACAGCTTATCCCACAACAAGCCTAATAAAGGCCTGCAGTGGGTAAAGCTGATCTTAATATGTTAGTTACTCATCTGTGTAGGTTTTGAGGATTCTTTGAAGCTTGCTTTTAGAAACATCTAATCCATACTCCTTCATCACCTCTATATTCTTTCTTATTGATAAATTGCAATCATACAAGCTAAGAATCTCTTGAGCTTCTATCTCCTTTTGATTTTGCTTTGTATATCCCTTTTCTTTGCACAAGGTCTTTAGAGTGCGCAAGCTTATGCTGTGTACCTTGCTTATTGCTTTGTAATTCTCTACTATGCTTAATTCAGGATTATACAACTCATCAAATATATCTTGATTGCGTATTTCTGATCTTGTTTCTTTCTTCTGTGCTGAATCCTCTTCTGTAAATAATCCCACTCTTAGGGTAGGTTATCTCTTTCAGTTCATCTATCTATAGCTTATAATCTGTCTTAATAATCTGAAGTGGCTTGGCTGCTACTTCAAGGCAAGCTTCTAATATCCAATCTAAAGATATGTGCCTGTCACTGTTATCTATAAAGTCCTTGAGATCAAGCCAAGCATTATAAATAAGCGTGTTCACGTTTGTATCTTCCCTTATCACTCTTCTAAGGTTCATTCTGTCCTTGAGTGTCTTCTTTCTATTACACTTCATGTAATAACGGATAAAGGGAAGGGAAAAGTACTCTCCTTTAGTTACCTCTTGGTAAAGCACTTTCCATTTGGGGCTTTCCACTCTATAAATAAGTGGGTATTTGTTCTGATACTGCTTAATGATTTCATCATAGCTAAATCTAGCAATATCATTCAGAAGAGTAGTATCTACTCCCAGCCTTTCCAGCTCTTTTCTGCTTCTCTTGCTTATGTAATCTGGAATCTCATTCAGATCCCTATTTCTTTCAAGTGAAGAGTATAATCTAAAGCCTTTTAAGCTGTTGTATTTTGGTTTGCCAGCTGTAAAGCAGTAGGCGGATATATCATATATATTGATACGTTTTACTTGTGTTGTCATGATAAAGCATGAATTAAAAGTTAGTGTTTGATCTGTTCCTTGGTTCTTG
>BNJT01002274.1_pt1 | contig 26154 bp, 37 predicted proteins | sample 8540491 | NCBI WGS metagenome assembly BNJT01 (sample SAMD00202455, study PRJDB9452) | human saliva metagenome | host: Homo sapiens | reverse complement strand
GGGTACAACTATACTTTTTTTACGGATATTTTGTCTCAATAAAACATATGAACTTTGCCCGTAAATTAAAAAGGGCAACGAAGATAACACCTGATGAGAATCTTCTTTTCATATCTCTTGCCCTATCATCTGTTTTGACTATTCAATGTTATTCAGATGTATTTACTCTTTCAGAAGAATAGTAAAACCATTCATAGATTAGGAATATGAAAAGACTCGTAAAAAAGAACTCTTTTAAAATGCTACTCTCTGAAAATACAACGAAAGCTACTGCTTGCTTAATTAGAGAAATCTTAAAAGCTTGTAGAGACAGAGAGAAAATTGGAGGCATTATTTCGAACCTTGCATTACACTCGATTTCAATTGCAGATTATCCATGCGAGTCCTGCCTTAACAGTCGAAATGGGGGAAAAATGTATCGGAGTTACTCTTTGTCATTGACACAGAACTGAAACTGCTGGATATGCGGTTGCATGGATTGTTCCCTGCTCCGCAGAAGTCTGTCAGCAATCTCCGTTGGACAGGCAAAGCGACAGATTTAGTGGAACTCCTTTATGCTCTCGATACCTGCGACTGTATCAACAACGGAGAAATAGGTGTGGAGGAGTTGGCAGATGCTCTCTCTGAAATCTTCGGGGTGGAGATAAAGAACTGCTACAACGTATATATGAATATGAAGCGTCGCAAAGATGACAGCCGCACCTATTTCCTTGATGAACTCCGAGAGAAACTCAATAAGCGTATGGTGGAGAGCGACCTGAAAGGCGGTAAGTTCAAGAAGCGATAAATAAAAGGGGAGATACTCCAAATTCAGAGTGTCTCCCCTTGTCTCATTCTTTAATAAGCACTTCCAACTTCTTGGCTATATCCTCGGATGTTGGAAGCAGTTCCTTGTATGCCTCCGGCAATTCCGGCGAGAGACTGTATGTTGCCACCCCGATAGGCATTGCCGAAGTTTTGAGGGCATACTCTACAATCGTTCGGCTCTTGGACTTGCAAATAATGATGCCGATAGCCGGGTTTTCATGTGGGAGTTTCACCGTATCATTCAATACATTGAGATAAAACTCCATTTTTCCTTTGTATTCAGGCTTGAACTCGCCAATTTTCAGTTCAACGGCAATCATTGCCTGCAAGCGTCGGTTGTAAAGCAGCAGATCGATGAAGTACTCCCTGCCATCCACCTCCAGTCGGTACTGATTTCCCATAAAAGAAAAATCCGTTCCGAACTCCATTAAGAAAGAGCGGATATTCTTGATGATAGCCTGTTCCAACTCATACTCCGAATGCCTCTCGCCCAATCCGATAAAATTCAATGTGTATTCGTCCTTTACGGCAAGGATGGCTTGGTTACGAATGTTTTCCGGAAGTGTGGTATCGAAGTTGCTCTGTCCAAGCAAAAAGTTCTCATACGTTTTCAGTTCTATCTTGTGTATCAGTACATCCTTAGTCCAACCGTATTTCTTGGTTGCCAAGATATAGAACTGTCTCTGTTGCGTCTCCTTACACTTGGTCAGAATAACGATATGCTTTGACCAGCTAATTTCTGCGACCAATGGTTGCAGAATTTCATTCGTTTGATATTCAGCGTAAAATCGTGCCATATCCCACATATTTCTCGCGCTGAATCCTTGTATTCCCGGAAACTCCTTCTGAATGTCTTGAGAAAGGTTTTCCACAACAGACTTTCCCCAACCGAGAGCCTTCTGCTGTTCGGTAATTCTTCTGCCTATCTCCCAATAAAGAGTTATCATCTCCTTATTGACGGCTTTCAATGCCTCATACTGTGCAGAGCGGATTCGCTTTGTTATCTCTTCCTTAAAACTCAGGTATTCCGCCGATGTGAGCGGTATATTGTGCGTACTCATATTCTTTCTTCTTTATAGTATGCTTGTACCTCTTACCGAAAAGCCTTTATGACCCTGAACACTGCCCACAAGCAGGTAAAAGGAGCGGTAAAGACTCCGATGACAACAAAGAGGAGGAGTTTGAGGATGTAGTAAACTATCCACTGCCCGTTTGTCCCTGCTACCATTTTATAAGGAATGTACTTTTCCACAAAGAGATAGCCCGACCATATCGCCATTAGCGTATATCCGGACATCCATCGCATATCCTCAAAACCTTTGGTCGCCAAAAAGTTCCACTTGAAACCTATGGCAAACAGAGCTGCCAAGAGTAACAAACTACATACGCTCCTCCACTTCTCGCCTTGTCTTCTCTTTTGAAAACAAGGCGTGCAAAGTATCGGCACATACCTTTCTGCACATTCAGGGCAAAGTCCCTTTCCGCAATCGGAACATCGGGCTACCGCCGGCTGTTCTATGTGATTAAAGCAATTCATCTGATTCAAATTCTTACGACTTCAAAAATACAAAAATCCACTTGTTGAGCCAAGAAAATTACCACTTATTTTTATGATTTCTTGGTAGTTAAGAGCTTGGATAGTTCGGGATCATTAGCTATCCGCAGCAACTCTCGCTCCACGATTTCCCGCACCTCCGTCTTGACACGGTCATAGTTCGCCTTTATCTCCTGTTCCATCATATCCTCTCCATCTTCATTTGTAAAGTCAGTAAGAACAGGTATCGGACGATAGGCTGCCGTTTCTCTTGCCACCCTTGCATTATCCACTACTATTTCTGCATGGAAAATCTTCTGTTCGATGCGTTCGGAGAAATTATCGGCAACCGCTCCTACAAACATACCTTGCGTGAGCGTGGAAATTTTGCTCTGAGGTATCAGGCTGTCCATCTGTGTGGAGATGGAAGTAGTCTTGTCGCTACGGGTGATGCTCATACTCTGCCGTTTCTGAAGCACCTTGCCAAACCTCTCCGAGAGCGTCTTTGCCGTCTCACCAACCACCTGTCCCGAAAAATGTTTCCAACCGTGTTCATTACCACGGCAGCTTCCTTGTCTCCATAATCCCGCTTCAACTGGGAGAAGTCCTGAAAACCTAAACAAACCGCCACTTTGTTGCTTCGTGCGGTGGCAATCAGATTGTCGAGTCCCTTGAAGTATATGGTAGGCAGCTCATCTATCAGCACGGAACTTTTCAGCATTCCTTTCTTGTTTATCAGCTTCACGATACGACTGTTATATAGTCCCAATGCCGCCCCATAGATGTTTTGCCTGTCAGGATTGTTTCCCACGCATAGGATTTTGGGAGCTTGAGGATTATTGATGTCAAGCGTGAAATCATCTCCTGTCATAATCCAATAGAGCTGCGGACTGATCATCCTTGACAGCGGTATCTTGGCAGAGGCTATCTGTCCTTGCAACTGGTCAGCCGCCCCTCCGAGCCAAGCATCCATGAAAGGAGAAAGATAGTTCTCCAATTCAGGATAAGAAGTAAGTATCGGAAAAATATCCTCGTACTTGCGGCAGAGAAACTCAATGGCGTGTGGAAAGGTACAGTACTTGCCACCCTCAAAGATACGGAGATACCAGATGATGGCAGCAAAGAGGACGATGGGTGACTCCACGAAAAAATCCCCCTGCTTCTGCACCCACGTCTTGTTCAAATTGAGCATAATCGTATAAGCCGATTCGTAGGCATCCGATATGTCGCTCATGAAATCGGGGTGTATCGGATTGCAGCGGTGCGACCGCCTCGGGTCATCGAAGTTGATCACATAAAATTTCGGCTTGACCTTGTAGCCATTTGAATGATGCAGCAGATGATTGTACACAATCGTGGAAAGGTCGGGATACTTGAAATCATAACAGTATAGGGCAAACCCTTTCTCAATCTGCTGCTTGATGAAATTGTTGATGATGGCATAGGACTTACCGCTGCCCGGTGTCCCCAAAACGGATACCGCACGGAAAGGATTGACCACGTTTATCCACCCCTTGTTCCACTTCTTACGATAATAGAAACGGGTCGGAAGATTGACCGAATACTCATTTTCCATTAGCCTTGTCTCCTGCATAAAGGATTCGTTTTCCTGATTGAAGACATCCTCCATCAGGTTGTTCTTCAAGAGCCGGCTCATATAGAGTCCCGCCATCAGCAGACAAACATAGCCTACGGTTATCGTAAAGGTATAGAGAGCCGCATTCGCCTCTATGGGCAGTGGCAAGGCGAGTATCCACCAATTGAGGAAGAAAAACACAAAGCCGATGCCCATAAAAGTCCATATTTTTGCCCAAGTGATGTGCTCCTCTTTCACGCCTTTCGTACCCAGACAGGAAAGCCCCATCAGTACCAGTGCAAAGAGTTTGGTATAAAGCATGTTGCCGAACAGCCCCGCCGTGCGGTGGAAGTTCATCAGTATCCTGTCCACCACATCGATGTTCAGTCCCCATCGTTTGATGGCTTCGTAACAATACCAATAGAGATGAGCAACTACCAATATAATACTTACGGCACGCAGAAAATCCATAATTTTCGCCAGTGCCCTCAAATCGTCTTCTTGTTGTGACATAATCCGTTGTTTTTTTAGATTTTACGTTGTTTTTCTTTTCTTGCGCTGCATCCTTCTTCTGAACTGCTCTTCCTCCCAATCCGTACCATGAGCCTCCAACGGCAGGTCAAGCAGACCTCCCAATACGGAGTCTTCGTCCGAGGTCGGAGTTTGGGAAAGATTACTTTTTTCACTCTGTTGCACGGAATCGGACAGTTCGGGGTGCGGACGGTCGAACCATTCGGCTATGGCATTTGCCGAAAGATCCTTGCCCAGTCGTGAACCATTGACCACACAGCCGTTATTGTGGTCTATGAAGGTGATGCCATAGAGCCTACCTTCTTCGTTTTCACGGAAGAGTACATCAATACCCTTGCGATGGAGATTATCCCTAAAATCCTCTCTTGTGGCTGAACGATTCAAAGCCTGTTCCACGCCCCACTTGGTTTTTAGGTGCAAGCTGTTTCTCTTTCAACTTTTTCTTTGGCAGTCTTGAATCGGTTTTGCAGGGCTTCATATCCGACAGATTTCCCAAAGACCGAGGACTTGAATGGATTTCAAACTTTTTGCCATTTTCATCCGTGACAAAATAGACCAGCCCGTTGTAAGGCTTTCCGTGTACTTCTCCCTTAACTTCCTCCACACATATATTATAGGTGGAAAGCAAGGTTCGGTATTCTTTGAAACTCGGACAATGGTAGAATTTGGCTGCCGGTTTGATGACCGAAGCCAGTTGCTTTTTAAGGCTTCCCTCTTCGGGACGGACTTTCCGCAAGCGAAACGCTTCCTTGAATTGTTTCCTGTCGGCAGGGTGTAATCCATACTTTTGCTCCATCTCCCGTGTGATACGCTTGCTGGCGTAGAAGTTATTCCCATCGTTAATCTTCCGTCCCGTCTCATCCACTGCCAAGGTCACGATGTGTAGATGATGCCGGTCTATGTCCTCATGCTTATAGACCACGAAAGGCTGATTGCCATAACCCATCTTCTCAATATACTCCAATGCAATGACGGAGAACTGTTCATCGGAGAGCTTGTCATCGGGATGCGGGTTCAGGGAGATATGAATAATGGGCTTTTTCGTGCGAATTTGGCTTGGCATATATGCCATAAAGTCTTGCATGCAAGCAGTAATATCATGCCCACCATCGGCAGGACAGAACACCTTATTCGTCTCCAAGATCTTTGCTACACCTTCGTTTACCTTCTCTCCATTGTACGCCAATGCCCCATATAGTGAGCTTCCGTAACTTATTTTTTTGCGACCATTTCTCTTGAAATTCTCGGGTTAATTGCACATTTCCCTCCGATGACCGCCAATTCGAGTGTCATTTTCTCCAACTTGGCGAGCATCGCAAAGGCTTTCTTCTCCGTAAAATTGCTTTTTCAAAGCGACTACAGTTTGATTATAATTCACTCCGACACTGCGAAATTGTCCGTACAAAGTCGTCAGTTTCTGATAATAATCGAGCAACGAGCGATCCACTTTTATCACCCGAAAGGTCTCGTTGAAAACTCTTGCCTTGATGAATGCCGATAAACTCTGAACACCTGCCACTTCCTTCATAGATAGGAATTGTGCAAATTCGGTAGGCGTGAAATTAACGGAAACACGCTTCTCCGTCTTCTCTTTGGAGCTTATACTCCTCATTTTCTTTTGTCTCATTTGTTTACTATGGATTTTAGTGTTTCACGACATCACCGGCATTTGAGGCATCGCATTCTTCTTATCAAGAAAAAACGACTTCGGAGTTTTTTCAGCTCTCTGCAAGAGCAAGGGTTTTATGCTGCAAAAACGAAGTCGTGCAGCATAAGACATACCTTGCTATTTGCACGGATGCAAATAAATCCGTCCCGAAGGACGGTGCGTTACCTTCTCGAAAAGAATATCTCCTAATGCCTTCAATGCACCGGCTCATCGCTTGGGTGCAAAGTTACTACCTATTGTGTATAAGTTAGTTACAAGCAACGAAGCCATAAACAACCAAATCGAAGCCACAAGTACGCACTTAGTAAAAAGGGGGCGAAAACAGCTTGAAAGACACCTATATTTGCCCCGTCAGACAAGTGTTCACCGGTAGGAGGGCATACCAACTTCCACAAGTCTAAACACCTGTTTGTAGCTACTTGAACAGGCAACCAAGGGTATGGCAATAGGAATGAGAATGGGCATAGGGCAGCAGCTCCGTATATACTTGCGCAAGTGTACAATGGGAGACGTGCGGGAAGATGTATGCAAGTGTATCCCCCGTCATGTTTTCCGATACTTAGGCAAGGAGGGAAATCCCCCTCCAAGTAAGGCTCTATTCCCTTATCAAAGCCTCCGGCGGTATGCCCACATGGAAATCCATTTCCTTATGGCGGCAATTCCCCATCTGCCTTTTCAGAGGAGTAAAACAAGGTGTGCATACACCTTCCCATCCATATATGTAAAACCATTAAACAGAAAATGAAATGAAAAAGAAACCTGTTTTTATCGCCTTCTCCACTCAGAAGGGTGGTGTCGGCAAAACGACCTTCACGGTCTTGGCAGCAAGTTACCTGCACTATGTTTGCGGGTATAATCTGATTGTCGTGGATTGCGATTATCCGCAATTCAGCATCAATGCCATGCGTCAGCGTGATGCACAAGGCTTGGAACGCAACCCATCGCTGCAGGAATTGGCTGTCGCCCAGTTCTCCGATGGGTCTAAGTCCACATACACCATTCTCTGTTCAACGGCAGATACAGCCGTGGAGACAGCCAGAGAATATCTGGAAACAAACGAACCGGATACGGATTTCGTCTTCTTCGACCTGCCCGGCACCATCAACAACGATGGTGTAGTGAACACGCTCTCCGGAATGGATTACATCTTTACGCCGATCTCCGCAGACCGTATCTCGTTGGAGAGTACCCTGAGTTTTGCCTCCGTCATCAAGACAGGCATCACCGACAATCCACAGACGGAGAATAAAGGGATATACCTTTTCTGGAACATGGTGGACGGCAGGGAGAAGACACCGCTCTATGCGCTGTACGAAACAGTGATTGCCGAATTGGGACTTCCTCTTTTGCCGACTGCTGTCCCCAATACGACACGCTATAAGAAAGAGGCGACAGATAATGGGGCAACACTGTTTCGTTCCACCATCTTTTCTCCTTCCCGCACCCTTTTGCGAGGCAGCAAATTGAAAGAACTTGTAGAAGATATTCTTAACATCATTAGAACAGAAGATTATGGCAGAGAAGAATAAAGGAAAGGTCGATCCCGTAGCCATTCGGGAATTGATTTCACAGGGTATCCCGATGAAAAAGAAAGAGAGTGAGATGGCTGCATCAGCCACAGTCGAGGAAAAGAAAAACGATATGACTGAAGTACCACAAGAAACGGCGGAAGAATTCCATTCTCCCATTCGTACCCGTCGCAGGAATGTCGCCAAGGGAGACTATGTATCACTCTTCATGCACCGCAATGATTTGTTTGACCGAAAGGCTATCTACATCTCCAAAGAATTGCAGGATAAGCTGGCGGAGATTGTCCTCTTCATCAGGAAGCGGGAAATGACGCTGGGAATGTATGTCGAAAATATCCTCCTCAAACATTTAGAGGACTACAAGGAAGAAATCAACCGGTTAAGCGAACAGAATTTCAAGAAATTATTGTGACATGAAACAGACATTTTTCATTCTGCTGCTGGTCGGCTTAGCCTATCTCGGCAGCGTGCAGGTCGTACGTTTCCTGTACGACCTCTATCGAAAAAGCCAAGAAACTTTATCAAGACCTAAGACTCTTCTTCAAGGAACGGGGAAAAAGACAAAGTCGTCGTTACCATCCGTATTCCCAAGCGGGAGTTCGCACAAGAGGAGAATGTCCTGTTGGCCGAACTTCCCATAACACCCGAAGAGGAGGACGAGGAGAATAGTGAGCCTGCTGAATCTTCGGAACTTCTGGATATGGAGAGTGAAGAGGAGTACGTTCAGGTGGAGTTTGAGGGAGAAAGCCATTCTCTCTCAGAAAGTATCACTGCGAAAGAACTGCACCACATGGGAAGTGTCCTGTCCCGTAAGGAGGTTCCCATAGAGGAAGAGGTCAAAGCGGCAGAAACCATCTGTAAGCTGCACGATTCACCGATGCTCCAAGAGATAGAGAAAGTTGCCGGCGGACGTGTCCATGAACTGCTGGAACGTGTCATGAATCAAGCTCCCAAGGCGGTTCAGTCCGGGAACTTCGATTACAGCAAATTTATCAAGATATAGTATTCACCCATCAAAAGAAAAATCATGAGCAATCCGATTAACATCGCCATTGCATCCCCTTTGGGAGGTGTCGGCCAAACCACGCTTACCGTACTTGCGGCAAGTACCCTTCACTATCATTTAGGATACAGCGTTGCGGTAATAGACTGCAATTATCCGCTCTATACGACGGCTTACCTAAGGGGAAAAGAAACTGAGGGACAAAATAAGCAAGGATTTTCCGATAAGTGCCTCAAAAATATGATGCGGCAACCATTATGGCTTCAACCCTATCCAATCGTTTGTGTCCCCATAGCAAAAGCATGGAAGGAAACAGAGCGACTCCAAGCGGAAATTCACCCCAAGTGTATCTTTTTCGATCTGCCGTCATTGATGCGAGCCGAAGGGACGGTGGAATTGCTGACTCGTATGGATGCGGTCATCTTTCCCATTACGGGGAATCTGATGGATGCCGATGCCGTCCGCCGCTTCATTGAGATTGTTGGCGAACAGATATTGACCATGGGCAAGGGAAACATCAAGGAACTTTATCTGCTTCGCAATATGGTCGGCTCTTGGGAAAAAGAAGAAGTTCAAGAACGGTGTCGGACGCTTGCCGACGAAACGGGAGCAGTACTTATGCAGACCTCCTTACCATATTCCAAACATTTCCGTCCCTCTTTTGCTGACGGCAAGGCTGGTATTTGTACACTTCATTATCCCCTGTAGCGGAACATTAGGTCGGCTTGCCGATAGTTTGGGAAAAAGAACTTCACGAAATCATCTCCCGCCTATGTTCCGAGTAGTTTTTATCGCATTCGTGCTTTATCTCCTATGGCTGCTTCTATTCTTTGGGTACGAACGAAGAAAGAGAATGGCAAGGCGAAAAGCCCAAAGGGAAGATCTCACAGAAGAGGTTTCCGAGGCTGAAATCATCGGTAAAAAGTCGCTTTCAGGTATGCCACTCGAAGCCACAAGTACGCAGTTATCCGGAAGTCGATTCTACGGAGAAAAAGTGTTCTACATTTGCCACGGAAAAACGGAAACGAGCACTCCGGAGATACGGAAGGACTTCCTGAAATCGACGATGTGCCCCTACAGTATGAAACAGATGGGGCTACGGCAGGAGAAGAGGAAGAAGTCGAAGTGGCAGTGCCGCACGCTGAAAAGGAAACATACGACGGAGGGATTGACTTTGAACGGGTGCAGGAAGCCTTGTCGGTCATACACCGAAACGCCTCTTCCATAGGAGAACGGCAGAGAGCCGGTGAGACACTGACCGAATTGGAAGGCACTCGTCTGATGGAAACACTCCGAAGCGACAAAGTTCGTTCTTCCACGATAGACGATATTGTCCGCAGCCGTTTTGAAAAACTTTATGTTCCCTCTGACGGCAGGGACAAACAGTAACAAACCCATTAAACAGTCAAAGACGATGAAAGAAAAAGAGTACGGCTGACATACGAGAGAAGCCACTACTGAAATCCGAAAGTAACAACAGTATTCACCCGTCGGGAGGACCTATCCAATTCTCTCGGCACAAAACAAAGATTTATGACCAAAAGACATTTTCTTATCGCAGCCGTTCTGCTGCTTTCCGCCTATTCCGCCTTTGCCCAAGGCAACGGCTTGTCGGGCATCAACCAAGCCACCAACATGGTAACGTCCTATTTCGACCCTGCCACGAAACTCATCTACGCCATCGGCGCAGTCGTGGGACTCATCGGTGGGGTAAAGGTCTATTCAAAGTTCTCGTCCGGCGACCCGGACACCTCGAAGACCGCTGCAAGCTGGTTTGGAGCCTGTATCTTCCTTATCGTGGCAGCCACCATTTAAGAAGTTTCTTCCTCTAAGCCTATGGAGACCTATCCCATCAACAAGGGGATCGGTCGCTCGGTTGAGTTTCAGGGACTCAAAAGCCAATACCTGTTCATCTTCGCAGGAGGGCTGCTCGCCCTCTTCGTACTGTTTGTCATCCTCTACATGGCGGGCGTCAATCAATGGATTTGTATCGGATTCGGAGGTACTGCCGCAGCCATCTTGGTGTGGCAGACCTTCTCCCTGAACAGGAAGTACGGGGAACACGGGCTGATGAAGCGTTCCGCGCTGCACAGCCATCCCCGATACCTCATCAACCGACGACGCATTCCCCGTCTGCTGCGGCACAAGGAGCTGCCAAGACGAAAGAGAACAGATCGTAAAAAAACAAACAAAGGAAAGGAGGACAAAGAATGAGAAACGTACTGAAAGCCACCACGCTGGAAAACCGCTTCCCGCTGCTTGCCGTCGAAGAGGGCTGCATCCTCTCGAAGGACGCCGACATCACGGTCGCCTTCCGTGTGGATTTGCCCGAACTCTATACGGTGACGAGTGCGGAGTATGCCGCCATCCACTCAGCTTGGGTGAAGGCAATCAAGGTCTTGCCGACTTACAGCGTCGTGCACAAGCAGGACTGGTTTGTCAGGGAGGGCTACCGTCCGGATTTGCAGAAGGAGGAGATGAGTTTTCTCTCCCGCAGCTTCGAGCGGCACTTCAACGAGCGTCCATTCCTGAACCACGCCTGCTACCTGTTCCTGACCAAGACAACCAAGAACCGAAGCCGACAACAGAGCAATTTTTCCACGCTCTGCCGCGGGCATATCATTCCCAAGGAAGTACGCGACAAGGATACCGCTCGCAAGTTCCTCGAAGCCACCGAGCAGTTTGAGCGGATTATGAACGAGTGCGGTTTTGTCCGCCTGAGGCGATTGAGCGACGAAGAGATTGTCGGCACGGAAGAGAAACCGGGACTGATAGAAAAATACTTCTCGCTTTCCCTCTCCGACACGACGGTATTGGAAGACATCAACCTGAGAGCCGACCGGATGCGTATCGGCGATAAGCGGCTCTGTCTGCATACGCTTTCCGACACGGAAGACCTGCCGGGACAGGTAGGGACGGATATGCGTTACGAACGCCTGTCCACCGACCGCAGCGACTGCCGTCTTTCATTTGCCGCTCCCGTGGGACTGTTGCTGCCGTGTAGCCATATCTACAACCAGTATGTGCTGATTGACGACAGTGCGGAGAACCTGCAACGCTTTGAGAAGAACGCACGGAACATGCACTCGCTCTCCCGCTATAGCCGAAGCAACCAGATCAACAAGCAATGGATTGACGAATATCTGAACGAGGCGCACAGCTTTGGACTTACCTCCGTCCGCTGCCACTGCAACGTGCTGGCATGGAGCGAGGACGGTGAGGAACTCCGACGTATCCGCAACGACGTGGGCAGTCAGCTTGCCTTGATGGAGTGCAAGCCACGGCACAACACCGTGGACGTGCCTACGCTCTTTTGGGCAGGCATCCCGGGCAATGAAGCCGACTTCCCCGCCGAAGAGAGTTTCTATACCTTCATCGAACAGGCGGTCTGCTTCTTCAACGAGGAGACCAACTACCAAGATTCGCTCTCGCCGTTTGGTATCAAGATGGCAGACCGCAGTGGCAAGCCGATTCATTTGGATATTTCCGACCTGCCGATGAAGAAAGGTATCATCACCAACCGCAACAAGTTCATCTTGGGACCGTCGGGCAGTGGCAAGTCGTTCTTTACCAACCACCTCTTAAGGCAGTACTGGGAGCAGAATACCCATATCGTCTTGGTGGACACGGGAAACAGCTATCAGGGGCTGTGCGAGATGATACGCCACAAGACGCAGGGCGAGGACGGGGTGTATTTTACCTACACGGACGAAAGCCCCATCAGCTTCAACCCGTTCTATACGCCGGATAAGGTGTTCGACGTGGAAAAACGGGAGAGCATCAAGACATTGCTGCTCACGCTGTGGAAGAAGGACAACGAGCCTGCCACACGCTCGGAGGAGGTAGCCCTCTCCAATGCCGTGTCACTTTTTATCGAGCGGATCAAAACGGACGACGGCATCGTACCTTCGTTCAACAGCTTTTATGAGTATCTCACCACCGACTACTCGGCTCTGCTCCATGAGAAAAAGGTCAGGGAAAAGGATTTTGACTTGGCCAATTTTCTCAACGTGCTGGAGCCGTACTACAAAGGTGGCGAATACGACTACCTGCTGAACTCGGACAAGCAACTCGACCTCTTGAATGCACGCTTTATCGTCTTCGAAATTGATGCGATAAAGGATCATCCCATCCTATTCCCCATCACGACCATCATCATTATGAACTCTTCATCAACAAGATGCGACGATTGAAAGGAATACGGAAGGTCATCCTCATCGAGGAGGCATGGAAGGCGATTGCGTCCGCAAACATGGCGGGTTATATAAAATACCTCTACAAGACGGTAAGAAAGTTCTTCGGTGAGGCGGTTGTGGTCACTCAGGAGGTGGACGACATCATCCAGTCGCCCATTGTCAAGGAAAGCATCATCAACAATTCCGACTGCAAGATACTGCTCGACCAGCGCAAGTACATGAACAAGTTCGATCAGATACAGGAACTCTTGGGACTGACGGACAAGGAACGGGGGCAAATACTCTCCATCAACCAGAGCAACGATGCCACAAGGTCATACAAGGAGGTGTGGATCGGGCTGGGCGGCGTACAGTCCGCCGTCTATGCCACGGAAGTGTCGAAAGCCGAATACCTCACCTACACGACGGAAGAGACGGAGAAGATGCGCGTGCTTGCCCGAGCCGAGAAACTTGGCGGCAACATGGAGCTTGCCGTCAGGCAACTCGCCGAAGAGAATTAGACAACAGTAACATTCACTAAAATCCAAAGTAAAATGAGAAAGAAAATTTTAATGCTTATCACGTGCGGTTGCCTCTTGGCAAGCAGCGCACACGCCCAGTGGGTGGTCACAGACCCCACCAACCTTGCACAGAGTATCATCAACACCACCAAGGAAATCGTGCAGACCTCGAAGACGGTCAAGAACACGCTCGACAACTTCAAGGAGGTAGAGAAACTCTACAATGAGAGCAAGAAATACTACGATGCCCTGAAAAAGGTGAACGACCTCGTCAGGGACGCCCAGCGAGTGAAAGAGACCATTCTGATGGTAGGAGAAATCTCCGACATCTATGTAAACAACTACAAGAAGATGCTCTCTGACCCGAACTTCCGACCGGAGGAGCTGATTGCCATTGCCAACGGCTATACCAAACTGCTTGGCGAGAGCAACAACCTGCTCAAGGAACTGAAGCAGGGTGGTGAACATCACCACGCTGAAGATGACCGACAAGGAGCGTATGGACGTGGTGAACCGCTGCTACAAGGAGGTGAGGGACTACCGCAACCTCGTGCGCTACTACACCAACAAGAACATCTCCGTGAGTTATCTCCGAGCCAAGGCGAAGAAGGATGCGGACAGGGTACTTGACCTGTACGGGACGGACAACGAAAGATACTGGTAGTCATGGGAGCGGAATTTGACAATCTGCATCAGGTACTCCGTTCGCTTTATACGGAGATGATGCCCATGTGCGGCGATATGATTGCCGTTGCAAAGGGGATTGCGGGCTTGGGTGCTCTCTTCTATGTGGCACTCAGGGTATGGCAGACGCTTGCCCGTGCCGAGCCTATCGACGTCTATCCGCTGCTCCGTCCGTTCGCCCTCGGTCTCTGCATTCTCTTTTTCCCGATGGTCTTGGACACCATCAACGGCGTGCTCAGTCCCGTTGTACAGGGAACGCACAAGATGATGGAGACACAGACCTTCAAGATGGACGAATACCGCAAGATGCGGGACAAGATAGAGTATGAGTCAATGGTGCGTGACCCGGAGACCGCCTACTTGGTGAGCAACGAGGAGTTCGATAAAAAATTAGATGAACTCGGTCTTTCGCCTTCGGATATGGCAACGATGGCAGGGATGTATGTGGAACGCAGTATGTACAACTTCAAAAAATGGTTCCGTAATATGGTGCGGGAGTTTTTGGAACTGCTCTTCGCCGCTTCCGCCCTGCTCATCGACACGCTCAGGACTTTCTTCCTGATTGTCCTCTCCATCTTGGGACCGATAGCCTTCGCCATCTCCGTATGGGACGGTTTTCAGAGTACCCTCACGCAATGGATTACGAGGTACGTCTCCATCTATCTGTGGCTGCCCGTGGCGGACTTGTTCAGTTCGATGCTGGCAAAAATCCAAGAACTGATGCTCAAGCACGACATCACACAGTTACAGAACGACCCGACCTATTCCATAGATGCCTCGAACGGTGTGTATTTGGTCTTTATGATCATCGGTATCATCGGATACTTTACGGTTCCTACCGTTGCCGGTTGGATTATCCAAGCGGGAGGTGCAGGAAACTATGGCAAGAATGTGGGACTTGCTGCTGCAAAGGGTGCAGGTATCGCAGGTGCCGTGGGCGGAGCCGTCGGCGGTTTCGCCGGAGGACATGCACGAAATGCGATGAACTATGCGGGTAGCAAGGGCAAGGAGATAGCCGGGAAGTTATTTCATCGGGGAGGAAACAAATCCTCCGAACCATCGGAACAAAATTAAAAAGCTATGGAATTTAAGTCATTAAAGAATATCGAAACAAGTTTCAGGCAGATAAGGCTCTTTACGTTGGTGGTCGTCTGCCTGTGTACCGCCCTTGCGGGCTATTCGGTGTGGAGTGCCTACTCCTTTGCCGAAGCCCAGCGGCAGAAAATCTATGTGCTGGACAGCGGAAAGTCGCTCATGCTCGCACTCTCGCAGGATTTGTCGCAGAACAGACCGGCGGAAGCCAAGGAACATATCCGCCGCTTCCACGAACTGTTCTTCACGCTTTCACCCGACAAGAATGCCATTGAGAGCAATATCTCACGGGCACTGCTCTTGGCGGACAAGAGTGCCTACAACTATTATCGGGATTTCTCGGAGAAGGGATATTACAACCGTATCATTGCGGGCAACATCAACCAAGTGGTGCAGGTGGACAGCGTGGTATGCAACTTCGACCGCTATCCGTATTCCGCAAGGACGTATGCCCGACAGCTGATTATCCGTGCCAGCAACGTCACGGAACGTAGCCTCGTTACGGAGTGCCGCCTGCTGAACACGAACCGAAGCGACGACAACCCGAACGGTTTCAACATCGAGGGATTTGAGATTATGGAAAACAAGGACATCAATACCCGTAAACGATGAAAAAAAGCGTGTGTTTCAAAAGGTTCGGGAAGAGGTCAATGAGAGGCTTCGCCATTTGTGCGGACGTATTCCACTTCATGCAAGGCTCTATGTCGTTTTGACAATGCTGGCGGTATTCGCTCTTCTTTCCAATTACCTTTTCTTTCAGGGGATATACCACATCTTCTTCGAGGAAAGGGGAAATGAGGGGAACATACCGGCTATCAAGCATATAGAAACGCCTGAAGTAAAGCGGCTCTATCCCAACGACAGTATCAACCCATTAAAGTATTACGATTATGTACCCATTCAAAAGAAAGACAGCCTCCGACGGGAGTACCTCGCCTGAACTGACGGAGGAAGAAAAACAAAGGCGAAAGAAGTTTGTCATCTATCCCTTGATGTTCCTGCTCTTTGCAGGCTGTATGTGGCTCATCTTTGCCCCATCGAAGAAAGAGGAGGAGCAGGACAGCCAAGGCTTCAATACGGAAGTGCCGGATCCGCAAGCCTCGGAACTCATCGGCGACAAGAAGAAAGCCTACGAAAAGGAGATGATGGAACAGAAGGAACAGGAACGAAGCCGTGCCATGCAAAGCCTCAGTTCCATGTTCGGGGAGATGACGGGAGGACAACCAGATCAGGCTTCCGAAGAGTTGGCTTTGAAGACGGATTTGTCGGAAAGAGACAACGGCTTCGGCTCTCGTACTACTGCTCCGCAAGAGGGCTTTCATGCTTCGGCTTCCGCTTACCAGGACATCAACCGCACGCTCGGCAGTTTCTATGAAATGCCGAGAGAAGACCCTGAGAAGGTGGAACTACGTACCCGTTTGGAGGAGTTGGAAAGTCGTATGAGTGCCGAGCAGCAGTCGCCCGCTATAACCGTGAACGACCAGATGGCACTGCTCGAAAAAATCCTATCAACTGGCAGCCAAGTATATGCCCGCAGGAGGTAATGGACAATCTGCTTCGGTGACACATACCTCGGGGAATGAGACGGCTTCCGAAAGGAAAGCGGTCTCTACCGGTCGCAATGGAAAGGCGATGGCATTTCCTGTCAGACAGGTGAGCGGTCAAGTGGTGTCGGCTCTGGCGCAGCCGATGAGCGACTCGACTTTCCGCTCCGAATATGTCAAGGAGAGAAACTACCTATTCCAAACCGCTATCGGGACAGTCTCACAGACGGAGAGAAACACCATATCTGCCTGTGTGTACAACAATCAGACGGTTATGGATGGGCAGACGGTGCGTTTCCGTCTCTTGGAGCCGATGTTGGTATCGGGCAGGGAGATTCCACGCAATGCCCTTGTCGTGGGAATGGCAAAGTTGCAGGGCGAACGACTCTCCATTGTCATTTCCTCATTGGAGTATCGAGGAAGCATCATTCCCGTGGAGCTGTCGGTCTATGACACGGACGGACAGGTGGGGATATTCATTCCTGGCTCGATGGAACGCAGTGCCGCCAAGGAGATTGTCGCTAATATGGGGACCTCCGTAGGCAGCAGCGTGAACATCTCCACTGATGCTGGGGCGCAGCTTGCCTCCGACCTCGGCAAGGGGCTGATACAAGGGACGAGCCAATACTTCGCGGGGAAGATGCGTACCGTCAAGGTGCATCTGAAGGCTGGTTATAAGGTGCTGCTCTATCAGCCAGAGAACAAGTAATTCACAATTATTATTCACCACTTTAATCCAAAGTAAAATGAAAAGAACAGTTTTAGCCATCGCCCTGATGCTGGGCGCAGTCTGTGCGAACGCACAGGAAACGACTTCAAGCGGAGACCTCTATGAGGGACTGACACGCAAAATCGCCTTTGAGCGTATGATACCGCCTCACGGCTTGGAAATCACCTACGACAAGACGGTGCACATCATCTTCCCCTCTGCCGTACGCTATGTGGATTTGGGTTCGCCCAACCTCATTGCGGGTAAGGCGGACGGAGCGGAGAACGTCATCCGTGTGAAAGCGACGGTCAAGAACTTCCGGGAGGAGACGAATATGAGTGTAATCACGGAGGACGGTGCATTTTACACTTTTAATGTCAAGTATGCCGACGAGCCGCTGCTCTTGAACGTGGAGATGACGGACTTTATTCATGACGGTGCGAGCGTAAACCGCCCAAACAATGCGATGGAGGTCTATCTGAAGGAGCTTGGCAGCGAGAGTCCGATGCTGGTAAGGCTCATCATGAAGTCCATCCATAAGGAGAACAGGCGTACCGTCAAGCACATCGGCAGCAAGGCGTTTGGCATTCAATATTTGCTTCGAGGTCTGTACTCGCACAACGGGTTACTATATTTCCACACCGAACTGCGCAACAAATCCAACGTGCCGTTCGACATCGACTTCATCACGTTCAAAATTGTGGATAAGAAGGTTGCCAAGCAGACCGCCATGCAGGAGCAGGTACTGCTTCCGTTGCGTGCCTACAACTATGTTACCTGTGTGGCGGGACAGAAGAGCGGTCGCACGGTGTTCACGCTTCAGAAGTTCACCATCCCCGATGACAAGCATCTCATTGTGGAGATGCACGAGAAGAACGGAGGACGACATCAGTCCTTCATCGTGGAGAACGAAGACCTTGTGCGTGCAAGGGAGATTGACGAACTCAAAGTGAAGTAATATGAGAAAGTTTCTGTTTTTCCTGTTTGTCGTGATGCTTGCCCTCTTTGCAGGGCAGGCACACGCCCAACGCTGTCTGCCCAAGATGAGGGGCGTACGCCTGACCGCAGGTATGGCGGACGGTTTTTATTTATCTTCTTCAAAGAATGAGACGGGCTATACGTTCGGGGCTTCGCTTGCCACCTACACCAAAGGCGAACATCAATGGGTATTCGGGGCGGAGTATCTCCGCAGATACCACCCTTATCGGGATAGCCGTATCCCGGTGGAGCAGTTCACGGGCGAGGGAGGTTTCTTCTTTGGTGTGCTTTCTGACGGAAGCAAGACCTTCTTCCTCTCCGCAGGTGTTTCCGCCTTGGTAGGCTATGAGACGGTTAATGGCGGAAAGAAGCTGCTCTTTGATGGCTCAACGCTACGCAACAAGGACGGCTTTCTTTATGGCGGTGCCGTCACCTTACAGGCGGAGACCTATCTGACGGACAGATTGGTGTTGCTGTTCTATGGCAGGGAACGTTGTCTGTGGGGAGGTTCTACGGAGCGTTTCCACGCCCAGTACGGTGTCGGACTGAAAATCATGCTGGACTGATGGATGCACGACAGATGAGAGAGATTCCCATTGCGGACTTCCTCAGCGCAATGGGGATTCATCCGACCAAACAGAAAGGAAATGCCTTGTGGTATTCCGCTCCGTACCGCACGGAGCGGACACCCTCTTTCAAGGTCGATACCGCCAAGAATGTCTGGTTCGATTTTGGAACGGGCAAAGGTGGCGACATCTTCGACTTGGCAGGAGCGTTCATCGGAAGCGAGGATTTCCTCCTGAGGGCGGCTTTCATCGCACGGAGCGGAGCTTGTCCGCTTCCCGTTATGGAGCAATCGCCAAGGAAAAAAGAAAGAGACCCCTCCTTTGAGGATATTTGGACACGTCCCTTATTGAATGGCAGACTGCTGGGCTATTTGGAAGAACGGGGCATCGATGCCCACGTTGCCATCCCCAACTGCGAGGAGGTGAGATACCGTATACGTGGCAAGCGATACTATGCCATCGGCTTTCGTAACGAGGCAGGAGGATTGGAATTGCGCAACCGCTTTTTTTCAAGGGTTGCATACCGCCGAAGGATATTTCTCTGAAGCGTAATGGCTCGGACGTATGTGCCGTATTCGAGGGCTTTATGGATTACCTCTCGGCTATGCAATTAGGCATTATCGCTTCGGATTGGCTTGTGTTTAATTCCGTATCCAACGTGGAGAAAGCGGAGAAAGCCTTGCAGGGCTATGAAAGGATAGAATGCTTCCTCGACAATGACGAGGCGGGACGAAGGACTTTTCAGAGATTGCACGACTGCTTCGGGGAGAAGGTCATCGACCGTTCCTCCCTATATGCTGACTACAAAGATTTGAATGAGTTTCTGCTTTCCGAGAATGCAGAGAATAATGTATAACAACAAAACGATAATGAAAAATGAAGAATAAAATATTGAATACAATTTGGGTAATGGGGGTACTCTCCATCGCCGTGTTTTGTCTATCTGCTTGTAATCACGAGCTGGATATTCGGCAGGCGTACCCGTTCACGGTAGAGACGATGCCGGTGCAGAAGCATATCGCTAAGGGACAGACGGCAGAGATACGCTGCACGCTCAAACGGCAGGGACGATTTGAAGACGCACACTATACCATCCGTTATTTCCAACCCGATGGCAGGGGGCGATTGAAGATGGATAACGGTACGGTCTTCAAGCCCAATGACCGCTATCCGCTCCACAAGGAGGAGTTCAGGCTATATTACACCTCCGCTTCCACCGACCAGCAGACGATAGACGTGTATGTGGAGGATAATTTCGGACAGACGGCAAAACTCTCGTTTGAGTTCAACAGTCAGAAGGACGAGGAAAAGGAGAAGAAGGATGAGGTTAAGAAGTAAACTTGTCGTCTTATGTCTTGTCTGCCTTTCCTGCTTACGGCTTTCGGCTCAGGAAAGAAGAAATGTACTTCTCTCGTTGCCACCTTTGAGCGTGCCGTTGTCTGTATCAAGCATTTTGAGGGCTTACACGGGTTCAAAGATGCTCCCTATGTCGGATATGGGCATCAGCTCTTGCCGGGCGAACACTTCACGGCAGCGATGACGGAACGGCAGGCGGACTCCCTGCTTCGGGCAGACCTGATGAAGCGTCTGATGATATTCAAGGACTACGGCAAGGATGCCCTGCTGCTTGCCGTTTTGTCCTACAATGTCGGAGCAGGCAGGTTGCTGGGATACGGTAAGCATCCCAAGAGCCGTTTGCTACGGAAGATTGAGTCGGGAGACAGGAATTTCTACCGTGAATTTGTCTCTTTCTGCCGATACAAAGGCAAAGTCCTACGTGGACTTGTTAAGCGACGAAAGGTGGAGTTTGCCCTGTTTTATATACCCTGATTATCAAATACGCCTCTTGCGACATTTTATGCTCCGCAAGGGGCGTTTTCTTGCCGTTTTATTCGTCTTTCTCGCTATGAATGAGTACCTTTTGCAGAAAAATAAATCATTATGAATGAATTAAAAATAAGTAGATACAAGGATTTTATTCTATCATTCTTTGCTGATATGAACGTTGGTCAAGGATTGTTCTTTAGATCCATTCGTTTCAAAGCGGAAAAAGACTATGGCAGGAATAGATCAGAAATGAATAACCTGTACGTTGTGTTGAATTTATTACTATCCAATGATTATTTGCATTTTAGTAACTCGTCTCAAGATTTTATTATGCTTTCTCAAAAGGGATATGACCATATAAATGGAGACTTTCCACTGGAACTATCTATTTCATTAGGGGATTTGATGTACTTAAGAGAAATAGAACAAAAAGGGAAGGGTTTTATTTTCAACGAATTATGGAGGTTTATTGGGAAAGAAGAAGAGGCTTTCTTCTATGTAAATGGTCCCGATTATTATAATACAATAAAACCTTTTATACAAGGTGCATATCCTTCGTATTCTGAGTATATAGAGTATAGGAAAAAAGAAAGTGTCTCAACATCAAGAGTGGTATGGTATCGAGAACTTTTTTCCTTACTCGCAGATGAGGATGTTGAAATATTTATAAGCAAATTATCCGAGAAGATAAACACTTCGACAAACAACAAAGAGGGTTCTGATGTTTGTGTAGACACGACCTTATTTGACAATGTGGAAAAGATTAGTAAACCCCAAGAAGAAAAGGGCGAGTTAAGAGTTATTCCTATGATAGTATTTATATCTTATGCATGGGATGAAAAATAAAGAGGAGGTACAAAGAATCGCTAAACATTTGAAAGATGCGAATATAGAAGTGCGTATAGATGAGGATGTTCCTTATGGAGCAGATCTCGTTCGTTTCATGAACAAAGAAATAAGAGATTGTACAAAATGTCTTGTATTTCTCAGTCCCAAGTATAAAGAAAAAGGCAGAACTTTCAACAGGTGGAGTAGCTCATGAAGGTAGAGTTATTTCACGAGCTATTTACCAAGATCAAGATACGACAAAGTTTATACCGATTTTGTTATCTGGAACTTTTTGAGGAATGTTGCCCCGATTTTTTAATCGCACGAAAAGGATTTGATTTTGTAAATAATCCATTTGATGAAGAAATAAATCGCTTAATACGAGCATTAACATAATAACCTTAATTGGGCTTTTTTTGTTACTTTTTGAGCCGTCTCAACTCACAGTCAAAAAGTAACGAGGTGTTTTTTTCATTGGGGTTTCTTTTGCTCCTTTCTTTATCCGCTTAGGCTCACGAAAGAAAGGAGCGGTCGGCAAATCTGCCGACCGCTTTACTCTGTCTGTTCTTTTTGAACAGTTATCCGTCCCGTCCTTACTTCGGGGTGAGTGGAGAAAGCCCAATTCACCTCCTCATCGGGCAGGGTGCTGTGAATATTCCCACCCATTACCAATCCGCAATTCTGAATGACCTTTTGCCGTGCGTCCTCTCTACTTTCGGCAACCATCTCAAACACTCCCTCGAAAATGTACTGCGTCCGTACTCTGTAAACTCTCTTTTTCATATTCTCAAAACTCAACCTTTAATAATCTGTGTTCCATCGGCTCACCATTGGATAACCTGCGGTGGGTAAGCCAAAAATGATGTGTGCCGTAACCATAGGCAAAGAACTTGTCAAGTTCCGTTTCTTCGGCTATCCGCTTGACGGCTGCCCTCAGTTCCTTTTCATTGGCGGATAAGGTAACACCATTGATTACCCTTACAAGGATATGAGGTATCTCGTCCTCCCAGTTGCATACGATGCTTTCTATTTCTGCTTTCATATCTGTGATGTTTTGGTGATTGTTGCTTATGCGGTTGCTCTCATTCTCTGTCTTATCAATTTGCGGTTGGCATTGACAAGGCTCACGATTTGGTCGTGATATTCCGTATTCTTGTTGCACACGCCACGACTTTGCACCACTTTGAGCGTGTCCAAATTGACCTCAATCGTTTCTATCCGTTTGCCCTCAATGGTTGCCGAAAGTATCAGTGAGTTCTCTTTGAGGTAGTACTCGTTGGAGAATACGCAATGGTGCATTGCCGTGCCCTCCTCCAAATGCTCCTGCACACTCTCCAATACGTGGACTTGGATTATTCCGTCCGTGAAACGGATACCGATGAACTTGGATTTGAGTTCTTGAAAACGCTCCTCGTCCTCCATTGCCTTTTTGCGTTTCCTCTCTATTTCCTCCTTTTCTCTCTGTTTGCGAAGTTCGCTTTGTCTGCCGTCGTGTTCCCTATGCAGGTCGGTGGGGCAAACATACTTCGGGCTGTGTATGTCCTTGCCCAATCTGCGGAGCATATCCACATAGTCGCACCATATCGAAATGTCCTCTATGTCATAGCCGTTGCGAGTGGCAACCTTATAGGGCTGCCAACAAGTGTCAAATGTCCTTGAATTGTTGAGGAAGTATTTCAGATGCTCGGTTCTGCCTGCTTTCAGCAAGGTTTCTGCTCTGCTGTCGGACAATATGGAGGGGATAAAGATTGTCGGAGCTATGTCGTGAAAAATCATTCTCAAATCCATTCCTGCGGAGTGTGTCTGTAACCTTGAACTTGGGATATATCTGTGAGTACGATATATGGCGATAGGCTTCGTTATCGTTGCGTACTGCCATAGGCGAACAGAAAGAAAAGGTGTCAATGTATCTGCCTAATGTTCGTTGAACGGCTATCACTGATTGCCGTCCTTGTGCGTTCCACCAATATTGACCGATTTCTATAACATAGGGCATTGCCTTGCAACCTTTCTCCATTTCCACAGAAAGAAGAAACATTCTTAGTACTTGGAACTCTCCGTAAGCGGTAAGTATCGTAAAATATTGCTTCTGTCTAATCTTGCGTTCAAAGGTTTCCTTGACCTGCAACCTTGCCCTGCAATGAGGGCAGGTGCAAGTGTTTGTTGGCTTTTCCATTGTCCAACTATGCCCACAATCCATACACGTTGTGCGACCTTTGGGCAGTCGGTAGGCGAAATGGTCTATACACTCACGGAATGCCCATTTGCTCTGTGTCTTGGTTATCGGGCGAAGGTGCTTACTCTCGGCAAGTACTGCCTTCTCAAACTTATTTCTCGGTTTCATAATCTGTTCTCCTTATTTTATTCGTTGCGAAATACATAACCGTCCTTATACCAAAAGTCTGTGTCAAAAAGGTCATCGGCATATTTGGAGAAGTCGAAGTAACTCAGTGCAAAATCGGATAAATCGTTCTCCATTTTCACAATTTCCTCCGCAAAATCCTCCCTGCTTGCATAACTGCCCATGTAGGCGGATTGAAAAGCCTTTACAAGGCTGTATGCGTCTTGGATGATATGGGCATTGTTGCCGTCCGCCCATACCCAAAAGGCTTCTTTCTCCGTGTCATTCAATCTGTCCAACTCGTCCCGAAGTTCAAAGAAGTTTTCATCCAAATGACCTTCGTTTATCAGACCATCGGGGATTTCCTCCCACGCTTGGAACATATATTCGGGTTCTTCCTCATCCTCGTGTATCTCGGCACAACGCTCCATAAAGTCATCCAAATCGTAGAAGTCCGAAAGTTCCACCCATTCTCCCTGCAATGATCCGTTGTTGTACTTGGCATAAGTGCCTACATAGATGCGTGCTTCGCTTAAATCCATTGTTTCCATTTTCCTTTCGTTGTTTAAGGGATTAAAACTCGAATAGAGAGGGTTGTGATACGATTTCCGTTGTCTCCGCTTTCTTCGGTCTTGCGTTACGGCTCTTTATCTTGGAAAGTTCCTCACGCTGGTACTGCTCTACGGCTCTCTGTCTGGCTTCCGCTTTCTCCTCTTCCGTGAGTTCAATGGTATGGTTCACCACCACTTTGCAGGAGTTGGGCTTGCCGACCTCTATGTCGTCCTCGTCATAGTAATGCACAGCCATAGAGTAGATTTCATCGTCCGAAAATCCCGAACAACCGCTTTTCTGTACCTCGCTGAGGATATAGGTTACACACTCGTCTATGCTCTTGTTTTCCTTGCGGAAAGTTTCCGCAAAGAGTTCATCGTATGATGCTCGGTTCTCCAAATAACATTGGATTACGCTCTTGAAATGCTCTGTACCTTTCATTGTTTGATATAGTTAAATGGTTGCTAAAATGATTTCTTGGATATGAATGGGTTCGACCTCTGAAAAGAGATAGAGGATAAATTCCTTTCTGTCCTTCCGATTAAGTTCCTTGAATAATTCCCCAAAGGCGGAGATATTTCCGTTGAGGTAAACCGATACCATATACTCGAAGATGTTGTTCACCTCATAGTATCTGCATTGCTGTGCGATTGTCTTGCTTCTTCTTTTCATATATCTGTCTGTTTAAGAAATGAGTAACCAAAGTATTGCTCCGATGATGAGGGCATAAGTCAGAATGTACACTGCGATAGCCAAAGCAATGGTAAGGAGTAACCGAATGAGGAATTTTCCTGCACATATCCCTGCCAGCCAAAACCAGATGCTTCCGCCACAAAGGAGAGAGCCAGCGAGTGCAAGTGCCACCCAAATTGATATTTTGTATCTCAGTTTCATCTTGTCTGATTTTTTTGATTTTATGCGGATTCCAGAGGTGAGGGAGTTGAGTTTCAACTTTTTCTTTTTCCCTGCTTCTCGCATATCCGACATTTTTTTATGCGTCTTTCCGTCGGGTCGGTCGTTTTCGTTTCAGTGGCGTAAAAAGGTAGGGCTTAGGACAAACAAGGTTTTACGGCGAGAATACTACCTGCAATGAAATGGAAGTGTGGAGATTGTCGTCTAAACGGCTTGCCGCCCCGACCTTTTTTGTCCGTAGAAGCCCGGAACTACCTTTGCCGCTGACAACGAACAACCGATCCCGACATGATACACGGGCATAAGTGGAGGATGTGCAGGGAGGGAAGCAGGGCGAAAACAAAAAACGCAGTCTTCGGAGACTGCATTTCATCAAAAGAATAGAATACACGGAAAACAAAAAGCCGTCCCAATGACGGCTTTTCGAAAATAACTCGGAGAAAATTCTTTTTTCTCACGATATACTCTTATCTTTGCAACAGGTTATTCGAGTTATGCAAAGCGTTGTATATCATTGTTGAAGATAGGTCGCTAAATCATTACCTAATGCATTTCATAACTCATTAGGCTATTGAAAGCCAATCATTTGAACCTAAATGATAGATTTTAAAAAGAAAGTTTAGGCCTTTTTTTCGAAAGGGTGGGAGAGGGGCAAATGAAAGCCCCGAAGTTTCTGTGGAAGAGAGACTTCGGGGCTTTGATTTTTCCGGGAGGAAAAAAACGTAAATGGGGGTGCTTAGTCGTCGTCGGTACGCGACTGTGTGACGATTTCTTTG